>Ga0209611_10009612_pt1 | contig 14563 bp, 4 predicted proteins | sample S1TSphgellanicum_3_FD_187693 | JGI IMG/M metagenome (GOLD analysis project Ga0209611, IMG submission 187693) | Host-associated microbial communities from peat moss isolated from Minnesota, USA - S1T2_Fc - Sphagnum magellanicum MG (SPAdes) (version 2) | ecosystem: Host-associated > Plants > Peat... | reverse complement strand
TTGGTCAAAAAAATCAAATTATGACATTTGCTTATTTGACCAATTAATCATAATAAACAAAATCAAATTTTAACCAATAAAAAAAACATGTTTCTTCAATAATAAACCATGTAAGACCTTTAGTGATGCACTCCTAAACTCCTTGGTAGATTCAACTGCGAGTCTAAATGTGAAAACAACGAAAGGATAAAGTTAAGGCATGCTCCTTAATTCATAACACTTTGAAGGTAGAGGGGCATGTTGGAGCTCCGAAATGGGGACTAGGAAAAGTGACAAGCAATTCAATTACTCACATGAACATGCACAAACCAAATAATAGGTTGGTTAATGCATAGTTAGAGCACTTTTGGTGCATGAATGAACCATGAGCAACCACGGACTCACAAAACTCACCACGACTCGAACTTGGGGGAAACCACCACCTTCCCCCTTATAGTATTATCTATGGCTGGCCATGGGGCTAGCACCAAATGTCATTTTGTTCCAGGACTTCCAAGTTAGAATCTCGAAATTCCTAAAATTGGGACTTCCATGACTTTGGAGGCCCATAATTTCTTTTACAAACTTCCAATTAAAATGAGGTCTAAGGAAAAGTTGTAGCCTTTGTCAAAATCTTTCCAACAGTATGTCGCACACCATCTTCACACAAGGAAATTAGGGCGACTCCCAACTTTTAGTGGTTGGGAGTCAAATTGCCAATTTGACTCCCAACCCTTCTTTTAGCCATAACTTATGTTTTAAGAATTCAAATGGGTCATGCGAGCCCATTTTAAACATCTATGTTCCAAAAGCTTTCCAATGATATAAGGTACCTTTCAATCCAACAAGTCCTAACCCCTGCAATTGTCCTCTGAAAATTCAAAAGTCCATTGAGACTCCAACTCCCAAACTGGGAGCTCACTTGGGAGTGTGAGGGTTCATTCCTTCACACTTTCTTGCACTCTTGGGAGCATGAAATGTGACTCCCAAGTTCACTCTTGGCCTGCACCTTTGCTAGCCTTTGTTTTGGTCGCAAGCCCAAGGTTAGGGTTGTAACATCTAGTCAAGTTGGCCAATTTTTTGGTCAAAATGGACAGGGTAATCAAGTTGGATAACTTGAAAAGCTCTAATTTGTAGTAATGTTGGTTATTGTTTAATGCATAAGTATTAATTCAATAAGTTTGTATGTGAAACTTGAAAAGGAAAAACTATAATTATAAATGAAAATGATCTTGTTGATTATTTAAACGTGCAAATGAAAGTCAAATAATTTGATTCAAATATGAAACAAAAAATGATTATTATTTTAAACCTTTTTTTAGATTTCATGGACTATTACAAACTTTCTAAGGTTCATGACATGTTAGCATTCATGTTGGATCTTTGGTTCAAAAACCTTAACTTAGTAGGAAACTATGCAGGACAAGCGACAACAATTGAAATTGCTTTTGCATATGATTCAAGTTTCTTTTTTCAAACTCTTAGGATATGTACCAAAAGTCACAATATGGATGGTTGAACACTAATTTGGGTATTGTGCAAAAAAGTTTGCATAATACCAATGTAGTTTTTGGAATTGGGGCATTGAGAATTGAAAGTAATATGGAACGAGTAAATGTTCTTATTACCTACACATCATTAGTTAATTAATGAATTAATTTGCCTTTGTTTCAACATTCAACTTTCAATATGTTCCAAATTAACTTGATTTGAATTTTTTTTTGTTTGTGTAGGTCCATCATAAATTGTCATGCTTGCACACCTTTGTTGTACCCTTTGAAAAAATGGAATACCCTTTTCTATGGCGTGCAAAATGTGAAAGGAAATGATCAACAATTACATATTTTACAAGAGCATTAATATTGGGCATACTTGGTAGTCAAATAGAAATAGAAAGAATTTTGTCTATTGTAAGTATCCTCATGGGTTTTTGTCAATTTTGGGCTTGGTGCAAAAAATTTGGACTTTCTTGTTTTGCTTGTCAAAATTGGCCTAATGACCCTTGTGTGGGTATTAAGGAAGGTTCAAGGGATATGGTGAAGTTTGGTGAAGTTAAAGAAAGCCCTTAGGCATTTTTTATGTTGAATTCCTTTATGGACTTAACTATCATGTAGAGGAATGTCCACAAGATTGGAAAATGTTTCCTTGATTTTATTCATGACATGATGTTGTTTAGAATAGTTGAACCTTGAACATGTGTTTTTACGTTTTTCTATGAACCATTGAGTTTTTTGGAACTTGGTAATTGGTTCCTTTTAATGCATTTTGATCAAGGGTTACATTGTGTTTATTCCATGTCCCAAGTGTATGGCTGGAAATTATTGAAAAAATACCCTAAACCTTAAACCTCATGTCAACATGCTTTGCAAGTTCTTTTTTTTTTTATAAATTTTAATTATAAATATTTTTGCACAATTTTAAACAATTATACACAATGTGTAAGTGTATGTATTTTACACTTACGTAGATTTACATGAGGTGTAAATATGTTTTACATTTACATAAACATGGATTAGGTTTTTACACTTACATAAGGCATATAGGAAAAAACCATATACATGCCCAACACTAGTCCACACCTATTGGTAAAACAATGATATAAGAAAGGTACAAAATTGGCAATGTGCAAGAATTTAAAATGACTCCACACCTAATGGCAAAGTTATTAATTTAAAATGGCATGGCAATCAATGTTACATAAATGTTATGTGAAGTGGTAAAATATCAACAAATGTTATTTTATCACTAAGTTTTTGAAAAATGAACCACAATCAATGTTAAACTAAAGATCAAAAAAATGAATAGATAAATGGATGGTAACTTAATTTCAAAAAAAATTATCGTGTATTATCTCAAGTATGATTATATTATCAAACTTATTATATGTTATAGATTTTGCAACTTTGGTACAATGATCACATGATAATAAATCTCTTATTTGCAAGCATTTGCACAATTTTTTATGTTCACATCATTCACACAACCTTTAGTATTTGCACCTTCAGTGCATTAGTGGACACAACTTCAACACAAAACATCTACAAGTTTTGGTGCTTATAACATTATTGAATGTTTGCATCATATGTTGCAACCAAGTCTTAAAGTATAAATTGATGGTTCAATCCCATCTCCATTATCATTCACCTTAGCAAGGCAATTTGTGTAGCCAAATTTGTGTACACTATCATTGTTTGTGAAACAAAATCCAAAAATATAAATAGTTGCACATATTCAAACAACTTCAACAATAGATACGAAAAAAATCTAATTCAACTAGGAACATTTAAAAAATCTTTACACAGGGACATCATCTAAATACTTATCAAGAAAATGGTTTTGATGCATTTATGGAAAATACATAAAACCTTTTCCAATTATTGTTCAAACAACTCTTGGCAACATAGGTGTTAAATATAAATCCTCTACTACAAACAACAACATTGTTGAAGTGACCAAAAGAGGCAATAAAATGCTAGTGGTTTCAATTAACAAAATTCACACAATGAATATGTCAAAAATTTAAAAACATTGTTCTCAATTTGATCAAATACCTTTATTTGTGATCTCCCAAAAATTCACGGGGCCCTAAACTCACTTAAATTCATTTGATCAAACAATTGCAAAAAAAGGTAAAAATCTTGTTAAAAAGACAAAACTTACATTATCAAGCTTAGGAAAAGAAGATGGTCCAATCATGATAAACTAAATCAAGGGTGCCAAAAACATAATGATTTCCCACAATTGGGTTTAGTCAAATTCAACACATTTCATTATGAAAATTTAATTTTTTTCATCCAACTTTTGGTAGTTTATCCACATGTATTCATTAATGAATTTCAATTAATTACATGAAATTGAATTTGAATACAAGAAGATCTTTTTATACAGATAACAAATGAATACATTGCCAACAAAAAATATACATTGCAAAATTATATGTTAGATTTTACTTTAATTGGAAGAATTTACCACATAAAATCACTTTTTATCTATACAAACTATGGGAATTTTACTTCATTTACATTTTTTTTGGACATGTTGGAAAATCAATGAAAAGAACCATTTAATTGACATTATATCCTCCATAAAATTTATCTATGCATTTCACATCATTAAGATGAACAACTTTTGTTAAAGACACATAATCAAAATTTATAATTTAAAGGGCAAAAAACATGTTGGAACCCAATGCATTGATATGTGTAATAATTAAATTTTCTACCAATTTCAATTCCTTTTGCATTTTCAATCATCAACATTTAATAAGTAGAAAAGACATTCAAAAATTTAAAAATAATTGGACAATTTTCTAGTACTTTATGTACATCAAAGGACACTCATAATCTCATGAAATGACTTCAATTTCATGAAGGAGCAAGATCATTAGCAAATAAACATGAATGTTAAAATAAATTTGTAATTCAAATAATATTGTCAAAATAAATAAGGTGAAATTTTACATTATGTTGAACGATTTTTTTGGTTCCTTATGTTTATTACACCCAAGAATCACTACTACAAAAGTGGGGTGTAGTTCACTAACCTAAATCACTATGGGACTTTAAAAATGAAATAAGTTAATTGAATTTTAATGATTTCACTCTGGTGAAAATTATTTCACTATAATATCATTATGTAAACATCATGTTTCATTACTAGTTAACATAATTCATTATTATAATTTACTGGAATAAATAGTTTTATTTTTATTTTTAACAATATTTTATATATGTTATTTTATGATATACCTTATATTATTTTTAACTACTTTAGTTATTCTAATTTATACCTTATGTTATTATAAGTTATTATAAACTATTATAAATTAAATTATTCAACTAACCTTAAGTTATTTTATTTTAAATTATATGTTATTTCAAATTATACTTTAAATTATTCAACGTCATTCCACTTTATGTTATTATAAATTATTTTATCCTAAGTATAATAATTTAAAATAATTTTTAATATAATATAATGACCAAAGTAAAATAATTTAAAATAAAAATAATAACCTATGAAAAATAATTTAAATTACCCTACAATATAATAACTACCAAAAGCCTATGATATTATAATATAAAATATCCAATAATAATTTATAATGAAATAATCACCAATAGTCGTAATATAACATATAATAACCAATAATAACTTATAATACAATAACCACCAATAACCATTAATAAAATAACCACTAATAACCATTAATAGTCATCAATATAATAGCCATCAATAGCCACCAATGGCCTACAATGGAATAACCACCAATAGTCATTAATATAATAACCATTAATAAAATAACAACCAATATTCATTAATAGAATAACAACCAATAGCCATTAATAGAATAACAACCAATAGCCATTAATAGAATAACAACCAATAGCCATTAATAGAATAACAACCAATAGCCATTAATAGAATAACAACCAATAACCATTAATAGAATAACAACCAATAGCCATTAATAGAATAACAACCAATAACCATTAATATAGTAGCCACCAATAACCATTAATATAATAATAACCAATAGCCATTAATAACCAATAATATAGTACTTAATAATAAACACCAATATTTATTAATAGAATATCCATCAATAGCCATTAATAGATAGTAACCAATAATCATTAATATAATAACCACCAATAACCACTAATAGAATAACCACTAATAGCTAGTAATAGCCACGAATAAAATAACCATAATAAGCACCAATAGCCATACATTAGAATTACTTAAGATTGCCAAAAATAATATAAAGTGAAATAATCTATAATACACAAAAGTAACTTAAGATGAAATAACCTATAATAACTTAAAATTACCAATAATAACATAAGATGAAATAACTTTCAATAGCCAAAAGTATTTGAAAATAACCATAAATAGACGTAAATAATGTAGGGTGAAATAATTTAAATTAATGAAAAATAGCCATATAATAATTGAAAGTAATTCAACACATGTAATATTATTATATTAGCAAAAATTTTATTCATTTATTAAATATATATATATTCCAAAAGAATGGTCATTGAAATGTTATTAAATAATGATATTCAACTTTCTTTTTGTTCAAATGATTTTACATTTTCAGAAGGAAATAAATGTAATTATGTACATTATTGAAATTTTTAAAAAAGTAAATTTGAATCATTTCATTTGAACAAAATCTCAATAAGATATGAAATTTCAAAATTTATGTTTTTGTAATGTTTAAAATGAAATATTTGATAAATAGAATGTAATGTAACATTTTATCATTACAAGTGGGGTGATTTGATGGTAGGGGTGTTTATCTCCATTTTAAAGGTCAAGGGATAGAACCTCATGGGTGGTGTTATGTGTGGTCAACAATGATAAGTTGACCAAATATTTTCCTATTTAATTCCATAAAATAGATGCATAGGTTGATTACATTGCCTACCTACATAGGTTAGGTTTTAAACCTAGCCTAGGTAGTGACACGTGTCAATAAATCATAGGCTAAACAAATGAAATTATCAATAATATTATATAGTAAATAAATAAATTTTAATTGATTTCCATGTTGGTTAGTTGATTAACTAACAAGTGAATGGCTTGATAAATTTGTATTTCATTTGAAAAGTACGAATGAAACAATTTGTTGTCCCTAGCAACTGGTCCCTGTTCACTAGGGGGTTAACCAATTTCGCTAGGTAAAAGTGTCCAAATTCATTCAAAATTTCATGAAACCCAAAGTGAACTAGGATGCATTTTGGTGTATTGAATCAAATTAAAATCATTGCATCCCTTTCGTCAACCATCAAATTGAAAAAAAAAATTTGAAAACATTTTATGAAGAAAATTCTATATGAGGATATAAAAAATGTTACGTGGAACAACTTTAGCCAAATGTCGAAAGTAAAAAAACACATTTTATGAAGATATAGTAATAAATACTAAAGCAAAAGAGAAACAATGAAATTAGAAAAAAAAAAAACTTGTAAACCAAATAAAGTTGTAAACAATATTCAAAACAAAATCACAAGGTTGTAGATTTATAGTAGAACATAATTGGGACACTACAAGTTACAAGAAAATTAGTAAGCATTCAAGGTCAAAGCAACAAATAAAACTTGAAAAATAATAATTGAAATGCAATGGCGAGAAAAATAATGCAAATGAGTGCAAAAAACATGAAAAAATCATAACATTTGATGAAGAGAAAGATGGTGCGATGAGGAGGAATAAATTATATGGCATTGTTTGCAAAAATGTTATCATAAGAAGTTGTCAAAATGATGACATTGTTGAAATGTTAACGTAGAGGTCCCATAGGTTTGAACAAAAGGGAGAAAAAAATGATGTTAAGTTATTATGAATAGATTTTGTGTTAACTTGGCATTAGATGTGAACATGTGTCACTAATTAGGTTAGTAAGTTAAATTTTTTAAGTTAGTTAGTGGTGAATAACTTAAACCCTAAATTAACATAATGTTAAAAAATGACTCAAGGTACGTGACAAAAGACATATGCCTATATGACTAAATTAGGACATAGTCACAAAATGTCCTAGTCATGAAAGACACATTTTGGTGTTGTGCTACCTACTTACTTAAATTAAATAACTTCAAAATGATCAATATTACACATGTAGTTTTAATTATGACTATAGTTGTTGATTGTAATGTATTATAATCATGTAGAGATACACGTGACTGAAAATGGTTAACCCACTTAAAGACACGTCTTCCATGATTAAATAATTACATGACAACATATAGGACATAATTGCAAAATGTAGTAGTCATGGATGCATGTTTTGGCATGGTGGAAGGATCTTATTTTTAAAAAAACTTTTATATTTGGTATGTAATCAAATTTGGTTAAATCATTTTTTAAATGATCATCATTTTAGTTGCATCACAAAATTCTTAGAACAAACCTTGCCCTGAACTTCAATGTGTTATTGAATGCACAATGATGACGTCATGGTTAGTTATCTAAATACTTATCCAAATAAAATAAATTCCATGTGGAGATTAAATTTTGGAAGAAAAATTTCAACCTTATTGAAATAATAATTGATGCATTATCATAAACACCTTTAATGTTTTTATTGGGTGAAAATTTTCCATATTTCTTTAAAAACTATAGGTGATCCACTTGTAAGCTTGGGTTTTAAGCAATTAAAAAAAAATTCACCTAAAATTTATCATGGTAATGAATGTTATCATCATATTAAATGCATGGATTAAAAACATATTATTTTTATAACGATGGGCACCATTATTTCACCAACTCTTGCTTTAATGTTGTCATATGTTGTCATTTCACCCATTTCCATTATTGATTCATCACCTTTTTTGCAAGCTTGAATCTTAACCTTTTTCTAGTTTTTTTTATCCTCCTTTAGGTATCCTTTTGTTTGTTTCATCTCTTGCTTGTAAGATGACATTGCCAAAAACCCCATTTATGTTTTGTGAACCATTGACCAATAGATTATAACATCAAGCTTTGAGGGTTTTTGTTTGCATCAATTGATCCTTCTATTGGAACTTAAGTTTGTACATTATAAATTCAATTAGTGATTTGGCTTGCATGTTGTTGCATTTTGTAGTTTGTTGCCACCTCTAGGCTTTGTGTTATTGTTAATGTTAGTTGAACAATGAAAAATCAAGATGTTTAAAGCATCAATGAAGTTGTTGTTCAAAATTGGATTTGCAATTATATTGAAGAATTAGATTTGAAGACAATGAACTGGCTACTATGGGCATTGGGGCATGTTGGATTCTAACAAGTTGGTTAAGTCAAATGTTGAAAGGTGCATTGTGAAGGTCATATGAAGCTCCAACTACCAAGTATGTGTTTTGATTCTTTCTTTTAGTTGAAAGTTCCCCTTTGCTTATAGTGTAGTAACATTGTAATGTGATGAACCCTTGGTCCTTACCTATAACTTACAACCTTGATTCCTAATTCTTGAAATACAAATCCTTGGGGCTTTTTATTTTTATTTTTGAATGTCATTATGGTTCAAGGTTTTGGCTTGTTAATTCATTTCAAAATTTAAAGAATTGGCTTCATTTAGGGTGTTTCAACAAGCTTTGAGTGTGTTGTTTCATTGTTCACAACTTTGTGGATTTTTTGCAAACTTGTTTGTCATTTTAGGATTGAGAAGATGATGATTGCCTCTTATGTCACCCCAAAACAAATTGCATAAATATTTCCTTTCTTCTCACAACCCTTATGATTGTGTGGCAATTATTTTTGTTAATGTGGATTCATCTGGTAATACAATTCCTTCTTGTAGTTGATAACCTACTCAAGTTGGTGTGCTAGATATCAACTTGAATGATTATCCAAGTACAAAGCCAACCCAATTGGGTTATTTTCCAATATCATTTAACATTAGGGAACCTACTTTCTCTCCTTTTGATTTGTCACTTCTAGAAATAGAAAAAATGGTCTTCTGAATCAACATGAAAATTTGAAGTTGAATGGGTAGCAAAATTACCTCGGGTTGAATTTTAAGTAGGTTTTAATGGTTGTGCACAAACCATCAAGTGAAAAATCTATTCTAAGGTCAAGAGTAAAAGGATAAACTTCTTGGACCTAAATGGGATTTTTTCCAAAAACATGTTGGTTGTAACAAGGAAGAGAAAACTTTGAAAGGGGTAAGGGGAATGGTACATGAATAAGGATTGTAAACATGTTAGAAATGAAGTTGCTTATGCATGCAAGGGTAGGGAATTAATGTTGCAATAAGTTGTTAATGGGAATGGGGGGGAAAAAATGTAGAAAACTTGTTCAAATTGCCATGTTGTTTCACACTTTGAAGCTTGGCAAGCCAATGTTTGAATATGGGGTGCATAAAAAACTATTTTATTCTTTGAATTTGGAGGAGAATCCAAAAATGCATTAGATTAATTCAATGGGTTAGCATATGGTTCAATACACACATAACATTGTTTTGGAGGCCACCACATCTATTATTGTGGCTGCCCAATACATTCTTTTGACATGTGATGAAATAAATACAATTAGTAACTATAGTTGGTTGTCAATTCATGCATATGCATAGTGTAAAATTGGTTGCACATATAAATTATTCTTTCCCTTGAATGTGTGGTGGTTGTACCAAATGCTAATAACTTGAGTTGGGTGCTTATGCAAGTGTTGATGAACCAAGGTGGTTAATACATCAACGATATGATTGGTAAGAAACTAATTTGACTTTTGGTGTGGACGATGAGTTTACTCTCCAAGGTGTCAAGTCAAGGGTTATAAAACAATTTTTTAATGGGTGGGTTCTTCACTCCATAGGGGTGCATTGTATGGTTCGTAAACCAATATTGTAATTCAAACTTCGTTTCATTTGCCAATAATGAGTAGAATTGAAGGTTTAATATTAAAATTATACAATTTTTTTTGTAAGAACCTTAAAAGGTATGGCAATTGAACTTTACAAAATTTCCTAAAAGCATGGAATCCAAAGGATGTAAGATTTTTTAAAATGTCAAAATATGGTGGATTAATATGTTACCCTTGTTAAACATGTTATGGCAAAATACATGACATTGTTGATGAAGATGGCCATTGACAACCCTACTAATGAGAAGGTGAAGGTGAACTTTGACCTCCTTTGTGATGTGTAGGTCATGTTGGGGCTTATTGCCATATTTCCCTTGTTTTAATTTGTTCGTAAATTATAAGTTCAACCAATTGATGGGTGTATTTGTGTGTGATTTTGAGGCAATAGTTAAGGTGTAAAAAGGGGAAACATTGACTTGAACATTAAGGTCAAGTTTGATGCATTTGGGGTTTACAAAACACTGGTGAATGTTAAGCATGAATCTATTATCACGTGTTGGGTTATAGATCTGAATACCAAGGTGGAACACCTAGCTTTTGATGTGAATTAACAACATATTTGGACTATACATCTAAGTATGGAAAGTGGTGAAACAAAATTTGTGGGTGAAATCATAGTCAAATAAGGCAAATACCATGTTGGATGATCGAAAAACTATCAATTTTGTCAAACATGTTAATGTAAGGTCATTTTAATGTCGTGTTGATCAAGGAAATTTGTGTTTAATGATTTATACGATTTTTGAAATTAAAAAAAATCATTTAATTTATAAATTGAGTTTTGATTTTAATAAAGAACTTTTGAACTTTAACACCAAAAAATCAAATTTATAAAACATTAGGCTACGGACTCTTTTATTAAATAAATTTTGGTGGGAAAAATTGAAATGATGATAACCTACCATCCACATTTGAAAAGTACTCATAATTTAAATGGAAATTAAAAAAACCCAACAATATAATTTCAAAATGTTCAAATTTCAAAAGTCATTTACTTAACATAAATGGGTCATAATGTGTATGACATATGAACAAAGTTATGGTTTATGATACAAAAAACTAAAGTTTAAAATAGTTAACATATTTTTATATCATTTGAAATTATGATCATTTTCTAGATGAAACATACAATTTGGCAAAATTTATACACTTTTAAACAATTCATATTTATTCAAAAGTAGTTAATACAAATCATGTAATTTATTGGGGGAATTGTAAATGTTTTTAACATGTTGCAATTTTTTTTTTTCAAAAAACCCTTTCTATGAAAAAGTCAAAATGATCACAAAAGGCCTATTTGTGGTTGAATCCATTGTCATTGTTGACTCATTTGATTGTGATTGCAACCTTGTGATTAGGGATGTGTATGTAGCATCCATAACATGAATGTAAGTAGATTGTGTATACAATTTTGTTCACCCTATCCTTTTTGTATTTTGCAACTTGTATTGCATTTTCATATGTGTGTCAAATTTCAACAAATTTTTATATATTTGAGCTTTGGATTTTGGAATTTGATGTGGGTTCTTATATATGGCAAGGGTTGCTAATTGGCTTGTCAAAGAGTTGTAAGGAAAATTTCTTGTTCATGAGGTCATGGATAACCTTGGTGTTGTGTACCCACAATATTCGTTGCCACTACATCTAAAGATAAGTTTTGCCAAGTATTTGAGCATGATTAAAGAAGCATATTGCCACCCCAAGAAAGTGGGCAAGTCTAATGTGTGGGTGCTTGAAGTGCTTTCAATAACCTCCATTGACATCTAGCAACCTATGTTCAAGTTGGCCATGGAATCAAATGCACTTAATGTCACGACCAAACGTACTAATGTGAATCCTATCTTTCACCTCTAGCATTTTCTTTTAGCGTTTAGAGATCTTTCCTACTCTTTCCCAAAATATTTCAAGTTGGTAAAGATTGCCATGATACAAATTTTTGATGAATGATGATTTTGTTCAATGTTTTACATAATTTTTTGGCATTACATAAGTTTAAGCTCTATAGTTGACTCATTAGAAACTTAGGTTTAGTGATTAAAATGTATTTGTAAATCTTTCATAGCATCCATATGTAGGATGCATTTGGTTTATGGCATGAACACATGATATGGAATAATAGACTAGTTGATTTTCACGCTTTCCAAGACTTTTGAGCTAAAAATTATAAGTTGGGTTTTGACATTAGGCAATTTTTGTAATTGTTTGTCACTAACTTCGTAATTACTAATGAGACTCCAAACTTGTATCTCTTTTGTTTCCGTGAGCTTGACAAACTTTGATGTTGTTTAATATTTATACAACTTTGATGGTTTAACTAGTGTGACAACTCAATTTGTGATTTTTTTTGGTGTTAAATTAAGTTGTTAATTTTGTGTTGTAGATCATTTGTGCTACAATGGATAATTTAAATGATGATTCAATTATTTCACAATTGATTTTTATTTGTCTATCTATTTTTTTGGATTGATGAAATTTGTATTGAATTTATATGTTTCTGTCAAGTTTGGCAAGGTTTCATCATTTTTTGATTATTTAACCATTTTTTTTTGTTGATAATAAATTATCACTTATAATTATAAGCTTTTCCATAATTAACCGGTTGGTAGTGAAATCAATTACCGATGTTACTTCTCTTAGAAGGGATTCAAACCCTTGTAATTAGAAAATGTCCAAATGAAAAATATTATAAGTAGAATGTGGCCTTGGAAAAGAAAATTGAATTGCCACTTTAAAGTTTGTACCTCCTCAAAAAATAATCCAAACCTTCATCTTTTAAAAAAAAATGTAGCTAATAGAACCTCCAAAAATTTCCAAAGGTGCACAAATTAACATCACAAGTAGTCCAATTTTATCGACTTTAACAACTTTTCAAAAAGTGAATAAAATAGTGGACACAACCAACGGAGGGTTTTTCGCACAAGCAATAGATTATTCTCTTTATAGGTACCTAATATGAAAGTAAAAAAATTGAACATCCTTCTATATTTTTAGCTTCCCACTCAAAGCAATGATAGATATCTAGTCATTTTTCTTAAATTTTGATCGAACTTGGCTATTGAAAATCTACTTCAAAGAACCCTTGATTGGGAGACTAGTTGATACCCCTTAGAGACATGTCCAAAGCGCGATTACACTTAGAAGCGTTAGATTCTCCTTTAGTAGGTACGTAATGGTGGTTGACTATTGAATGATTCATGCCAATGTTTTTTTTTTCAATTTTGTGGTGTAGCCAAATGGCAATCACCCATAGTAAGATTTAGCCAAATTCGGCTACAAGCTAAGTATGAAAATAATAGCTTTCTAAACACCCTTCTATATTTTTTAGCTTCCTACTTGAACACCATGTGTAGATTATTTGGTGTTTTTTCTTAAATTTTTCAAAATCAATCTAAAAAAACACTTGATTTTACCACTTAAAATTTTTAATTGCTCTTTTTGGCTATATAGCCAGCCAAAAAAGAAGGCTGAGTTACAACGAATAGCTAGCTGGTAATTTTCCCTAAATTTTGGCCAAATTCTGGTCCGAAAAAACTTGATTTTGTCACCTTTAATTTTTAATTTCGCTTTTTGGCTATATATTGCCAGCAAAAATAAGGCTGAATTAACGTGTATAGATAGATATCTGGCGATTTTTCTTAAATCTTGGTCGAATTATGGCTACTGAAAATCAATCTAAGAAAAGCTTGAGTCAATCGCTTTTAATTTTCAAATTTTCTTTACTTTCGCCGGCAGAAAATAAGGCTGTCATTTGAATTTCCTGCGCCTCACTGGAGGGAGCTTCGAGGATGTTGTCCGCGCGCTTCAAATTTTCCGAATGACGACGGCGATGGCTTGAAGGCGAGGAATCTGCTGGCTGCTGGTGGTGGTAAGCAGGAGTAAAGCGTCAACAAGGATGGATACGTAAAGAGGAAGAAAAGAATGCATATTTTTTGGAAAAAAAAAAATCTTTCGAGAAAAAGAAAAAAGGGACGCCGGAGGACGAATTTGTGTCGGGGGACGTCTGTCGGTCTTCTTCCTAACGCGGGGAGTCTGCGGCAGCCGGGGCCCCGGATTCTGATTCACAATGCTGTTTATTTTGTGATGTAGCCAAAGTGGCGATGATCGGTATGAAGATTTAGCCAAAAGAAACTAAATATAAAAGTTAAATGTTTAAACATTCTGTTCTACTTTTGGCTACATACTTGAACCATGTGTGGACATTTGGCGTTTAAAAAAAAAATTGGTCTAATAATGGCATATT
>Ga0209611_10009611_pt1 | contig 14564 bp, 13 predicted proteins | sample S1TSphgellanicum_3_FD_187693 | JGI IMG/M metagenome (GOLD analysis project Ga0209611, IMG submission 187693) | Host-associated microbial communities from peat moss isolated from Minnesota, USA - S1T2_Fc - Sphagnum magellanicum MG (SPAdes) (version 2) | ecosystem: Host-associated > Plants > Peat... | reverse complement strand
GAGGTTTGGTCATTTCATTAAAATAAAGGTTCACTCATCCAAAATGATGGGAATTACAACAAAAATGGAACAAGGTATAATTGTGGAATGCTAGATTACAAAAAAACCTTATGTACAAAATTTATTACCCAATAAACTTTAAAGCCAATTAACTTTGGGAAGCTTTCACCTATTAGGACATGTGCCACAAATTTGAAATTGAAATTTGGGAGTCCAAGAAATTTTCTCATTTTTATATAATTCCCATCATAACTTGTAGGTTATAGTATAATGAAAATATTGCCTCCTTCATAGGTTCAAGCTTTGGTGATGTTAATTACAAAGAAAATACTACCTACATAGGTTTGGGCTTTGGTGAATTTTCTTGAATCAATATAGAAAAAACAACACCTCCTTCATAAGTGCAAGTTGTAGTGAAGTTTTGTGAGAGTTTATATAAGTTTTAGGTTCAACTTGAACTCAAATTGCACTAATTAATTTTTTTTTGGGGAAACTTGTTTGTGAATTGAATTAATTTGTTTAACATCCCATAGCTTTTGTCTCCTTGTATTAGTCACAAAGACTTAACGAGCACATCATAGGTTTTGAATTTCATTATTGCAAAATTGGGAATTTCCATTGATAACCATTTGATGAATTGAAAGGTCAATAAAAGAATTCACAAACCAAATGGATCCATTAATGTTTTGATTGATCCAAACTATAAAAAACAAACAACTATGACTTGTTCACATTGTAATATCCATCTAATACTAGACAAATGCATTAGTTTAATGGCTACATTTTTTTTATGCAAAGATATGAATTGGTCATTGCATCACCACAAACCAAAAATAAATCAATTAACATTCCTATAGGAATTTGTCAAAATTTGCCTATTAGTTTAGGAATTGAATGTTATCTTATCTACATCACGTAGTTATTGAATAAAATTAAAATCCCCTTCAATATATGTTAAAAACATTTCACCAAAGTTTTTATAGGGGTCCCAAATTCTTTAGCAATTTTGGATTGTTACAGACTTTATTTTGAAGTTGATATAATCTTTTACAAAGGGATCTTCAATAGCAACATCATCCAAGACTTAATCTACATTGTTGCATCATGAATTTAACAAAGAAAAAAACCTTAATTGAAGTGATTGTCAATATCTAAGAGTGTAAATAATTATGAACATGATATGATTACCTTGAAACTTGTCGAAACACCTCCTTTGAATACATCAGAGGCATGAACTCCCTAGGTAATTTGAATATTGCCAAGAATAGAAGTTAACATTGCACATCATCGGGAGTTCCAAGCATGTTCTTCTACATAAGATTAATAGCAACATTCAAATTGTTCACAAAAAACCCAAAGCATGTTTAAGTGAACACCACTCTATACCCATGAGGGAAAGCATGGCATTAGAAAAAATATAATGCATGTTTTAATTAATTGGTAGTCCTTGGCCAAAATCTCAACTCAATTGCAAAAATGCTACTACATTCCATTTTTACATGCATTTCAATAGGAAAAAAATCGATCATAGTTTCACTAACCACAACCATGTATAGTTTTTTTTTGCGTCATGATTATCATGTTAAAAGAATTTCCACAAGTGCTTTATATGTGGACCTTGCAAAAGTATTTCTCACATCTAATATTAACTATTTGTTTTCTTTCAACCCTACCCATTAAATTAAAATTGGGACTGCAAAAGGTGGGACATTACTAATAGCAACCCACCTAGACCAATCAAGCCATTTAACCCATCAACAATAAGTATTAGGTTTTGTTATGCCTTTTGCCCGCTTCAACATCATGTGTAAAAATGTTGGGCCAATGCTCATCCAAAGTGGCATGTTTTGATTGTTTTCATCCAAAATTTGTTGTTGACAAAATAGGAAGGATCTACAAATTAAATGAAAAATTGAAGAATGAAAATGAACAAAAAATGAGAATGTCTATTCAATTTAGCTTGAAACTTCTACAAGCACCCAAAGAGGTAGCTCTAATGGACATTTTCGCTTAAAAAACATAGCCAAGTAAGGAGATTGACATTCCAAAATAAACATGCATATCAATTGAATGAATAGCCAGACCACTGATATACAAAAGTTGTTGAATAAATAGAGAGAATGTGCAAATTTGATAATCACAAAGAAACACAAGCATGATTTAATTACATATTACATTTTAGAAATCACAAGGGACTCCCCACGTATGTTTGATATAGAAATGTTGGTCAAACCCATAGCACAAACACAAGTAAAAATGCAAACAAAAGATACCATGGTTCCAATTACATTTTTTCCACGTCATGACCTCTAACGCACTCCCAACTCCTTGAAGGACTCATGTCGCAACCCTAGCTTTGGGCTCGCGACCAAGGCAAAAGGGGTTGTAAGGTTGCGGGCCAAAAGGAAGTCTGGGAGTTAAGGCAAGAGGATGCTCGGGAGTTAAGGCAAGATGAAGCCCGGGAATCAAGGCAAGAAGAAGCCCGGGAGCCACATCACATACTCCCGGGAGTGTTAGAAAGTGTGAGGGAGTATGAGGGAGTGAACCCTCACACTCCTAAGGAAACTCCCACTTTGGGAGATGGAGTCCCGGTGGACTCCCGAAACTTCAGAGAGCGATTACAGGGGTCAAAACCCAATGTCTTGTGGCGTTCTTTATATCATTGAAAGCTCTTGGAACCTAGATGTCTAAAATGGGCTCGCATTGCTCATTTGGACATCTAAAACGTAAGTTATGGCCAAAAGAAGGGCCGGGAGTTAAACTGCCAATTTGACTCCCGACCACAAAAGGTCGGGAATCGACCCTATTTACTTAGCTGCAGGGAGCGTGCCACATATCGTTGAAAAGCTCTAAACGAGAGCTACAATTTTGCTTTAGATCGCACCTCAATCAGAGGTCTGCTCGCAAAGTTATGGGGCTCCAAAGTTACGAGAGTCCTAGCTGGCGGGATTTTGGGACTCCCATTCGGGAGTCCCGAAAGAGAAAAACCATTTGGATGTAGGCTTCGTGGCTAACCATAGAATATACTATAAGGGGGAAGGTGGTGGCTTCCCCCAAGTCCGGGCCGTGGTGAGTCTTATGTATGCATGTTGCCCGTGGCTCGTCCTAGCACCAAAGGTGTTCCAACTATGCACTAACCACTTTTTGTGGGTTGTGTGTAAGCCTGTGTGAGTGAGTAAAGCTTGTCAACTCTTCTTAGTCCCATCCCGGAGCTCCAACACGCCCCTCTACCCCTCGAAGTGTTGTGAGCTAGGGAACGTGCTCCGACTCCTCCATCTTCCGCTGTTTTCTACTTGGGCTCACATTTGAGTCCTTTAAGGAGTTGGGAGTGTGTCAATTCAAATGTGAGTCTAAGTAAAAGATAGCGAAAGAACGAGGAGTCGAGGCACGCTCCCTAACTCACAACACTTTGAGGGGTAGAAGGGCGTGTTAGAGCTCCGGGATGGGACTAGAAAAAGTTGACAAGCTTCACTCACTCACATGGGCTTGCACATAACTCACACAAAATGGTTAGTGCATAGTTGGAGCACCTTTGGTGCTAGGACAAGCCACGAGCAACATGGACACACTAGATTCATCATGGCCCGGACTTCGGGGAAGCCACCACCTTCCCCCTTATAGTATATTCTATGGTTGGCCACGGAACCAACATCCAAATGGCTTTTCTCTCCCGGGACTTTTGAGTGGGAGTCCTAGAATCGCGCCGGTTGGGACTCTTGCGACTTTGGAGCCCCATAACTTTGCAAGAAGACCTCGGATCAAGATGCGATCTAAAGCAAAGTTATAGCTCTTATCGAGAGCTTTCCAACGGTATGTGGCACGCCCTCTGCAACTAAGGAAATCGGGTCAATTCCTAACTTTTTCTGGTCGGGAGTCAAATTGGCAGTTTGACTCCCTACCCTTCTTTTGGCCATAACTTGTGTTTCATATGTCCAAATGAGCAATGCGAGCCCACTTTAGACATCTATGTTTTAAGAGCTTTTCAATGATATAAAGAACGTTACAAGCCATTGAGTTTTGACCCCTGAAATCATTCTCTGAAGTTTCAAAAATCCCCCGAAACTCCATCTCCCAAAATGGGAATTGCTTTGGGAATGTGAGGATTCACTCCCTCATACTCCCTCACACTTTCTTAAACTCCTGGGAGTATGTGATGTGACTCCTGGGCTTCCTCTTGCCTTGACTCCCGGGCTTCTTTTTGCCTTACAACCTTGTAACCCCTTTGCTTTGGTTGCGAGCCCAAAGCTAGGGTTGCGACAACCTCCATGTTGAAAAAAAAATGACCAAGCTATAATAAGCTTTGGCAATGTCTCCAACTCAAACAATTTCTCTTCCAAGTGTTCACCATTGTGCAACATCACAAATCCAACCACTTCCATAATCCTTCATCCTACCTTCTCATTCATACAATTTTTGTTCCCATTCCACCATCCTTTTAACCTTAACACAGTTGGAACGCCAACCAAGATGGGAGCCCCAAATGCCAAATTCATGTCTACTGGCCAGGTGAAAGCACATTATAGTGACCCCCTTTGTGTTGTCACATTGTATTGTTTTTTTAGGTGGTCATCTTTGAACCTAAACCATGTCAAAACTACAAAAGATTTTCACAATGTTTTTGCATATTATGGTAAAGCATAACCAAAAATAAATAAATAATAATAATCATTTTTTCTTTATATTATGGTGGCTTGAAGTATATTTGCATGAAAATAATACATGTCACAACATACTCAAAAATGCAAATATATTCCCAAAATGATTGAAATGATTTTAAACTTTCATGAAATTTATAGTAGTTATTTCACATGTCATTTCACATAATTTAAACCAAATTTGTGAATCATTTGAAAAGTTTGATAATTTTCACGTCATAAATGGGTTTTTAATGGTCTTGATAATAAGTATGTGGTAAATTGACATTTTCACAAATAATCGCTTGCAAATGGGATGTGACGAGTGTCTTGAGGTGCAATTATTTTTAAATTTAAAATAAATAAATTTTTATTCCTAATGAAATTAAATATTAAGGTAGTTTGAAATGACAAAACAAGTTTTATTATATTGTGTACATAGAAATATACCATGGTTCTTTCCTTTACATTATTGATTTATTTTATTTTTTGAAATACTATTAAATAAAATTAGTTTTATGAAAATATATTTTTTAAAACCAAAACACCAAAATTTAAACTCAAAATTAAATGGACCACATTTTGTGAAATTCATACAAAATACACCTATAGTAGCATATGGAAAAGTGCCCCAAAGGGGGTCATTGTAATGTGTTTTCACTCGGCAATGGCATTTATAATTTTTTAGTTAGGAATATAGTCAAGAAATTGGTCATCAATCAATAAAGATAAGGGGTAATTTTGTATGGCACTCATTTGTAATAAGATTTCATGAATTTGTGGAATATGTATTTGCACCATTTGTCATTTGTGAATTATTTATTTATGTGGTTCATTTAACCTTTTATTTAATAGATTGATGAGTCTTTACCCCTTACCATATATTTAAGTACCATATACCTGATGGCTAGGGCCTTAAACATCATTGTTCATGTACATTTACCAATATATTCACAACTACATTCTTATTATTCAAACCATCTTTAATGACTAGCATTCCCTTGCCTAAAATATCACTATTCTTTTAGCAACAACTTACTATTAAACATAGGATTATAAACATTTTCATTTCAATATTGTTTTTATCTATGTTTTTTCATTGTACCACTTTCAACAAATTGACATTCCCATTAGATATTCCATTATACATCCTAATTTTATATCATTCATTGCATCACTATTGTTTTGCACACACCAATGTGGGTTATAATCATGTTTTTAAATAATAGATTCTTCTTACAAGGACTAATGTCACCTAAACTACTACTCCCCAAAACTCATGATCCCCTTCCTTATTTTTCCCCCCCTTATATACACACATTGATGGTTATAACCAACCCTCCAAGTGTAATTACTTAGTTGTTATTCTAACTACCTTTTTACCATGTAATCAATTATTTGGTTTGACTTGTTTATTGGATGCCTTGAACATGTTAATATGCGATTACTAGTTGGCTTGTTATGTTATGTAGCTTGGTTTGCACAAGTTAGCTAACTAATCTTGTAAGGCTTGACTTGTTTTGTTCACTTGCTTTAGGTTTTTACAATTCAAACTTTTACTACTTTTGTCTTAGTAAAAGGTATTACCCTTCATTATCCTCCTCTTGCAATTGTAGTGTCTTCACATATTTTAATAACATTGTTGTTACCTTGATTGTGATATATGTTGTGATGTTCCTTGTCTTGGCTTGGAGGAGGCAATCTTGGTTGTGATGTTGGTGGGGTTTGCTAACGTAAAGCATACACACCCACACATCATGCTTCAAATTCAATCCTTCCATAACCTTTTGGATCAAAGATGACATAGCAAATGTACACCATACTATACAATATATATTCCTTATATTCCAAATCTTCAACTTTCCATGTATAACAAAAAATATTACTTAAAGAGTTAAGTCCCAATCATAGGTGGTGCCACTCCTACTTTTATGCAAATTTATGGCCAAAACATGGCATATTAACTTTCATGATTTGGAAAAGTAGGTACCATGTATTCTAGCTCTAATAGGATATGTAGTACATCATTGAGGCTAACAATCTTAACTCCTTTAACCTCTACCAAACATTGTTGTGGTATTCTTGTCATGTTACAACTCCTTACTATTTTGCGTTTTCAAGTTTCTATATACTTTTCATCTTCTGGTTTGTTTGGCTTTTCATTTTTCTATTAGTCCTTCCATTCTTGTATATGTGAAGGGAATTTTGTCTTGTTCTTCTTCGCTTTCTTAAATAAGCTGATCCCCATAATCAATCATATCTTCTTGTCTTTTGTCCTTCTAAGTAGGTACAATTGTTTGAAAAGACCTTTGATTTTTCTACAATTTGGCTATTGGTCCAAAGCTTGGCAAGTTGATTTTTTGCTTCTTTTGGGTTTTTTTTTGACCGACATGCTAGCAAGTAAATTATTAGTTTGTGTATTTGTTGACTTGCTTTCTCATGGTTTGATTTGTATTTCAATAGTCCTTGTTAGTTTGAAAATGCCCTTAAGTTTACTTTGGGTCTCCATTGTGGTTGTTTTTGCAAATGGTAGGACTTTGTTAACTATCTATAAGTCATCATCCTTTTTGTCCTCCAATTCTTTTGCTAGCCCTTCTTTCATTATGAATTGTTTCAATAACTCATCAATTTACACCTAATACCCTTTATTTTGCTCCAAGTGCCTCTTTTGCATATCTTCCCCTACTTCGTTTAGCATAGTGGTTAGTTCCATTGATTCTTGCCCTCCTAGTTTGTCAAATATTATTGCATTGGATGTGTTTAAAGATGCTAGAGCCTCCTAATTTGGTGTCTCAACTTTCACTGTTAAAGGTTGAAATGATTCTTCAAATCCTTTATCTTTTATTGATAGATCGAGTACTTATTTCTTTCATGTTTTTCCTTGCTTTTTGATGTTTCTTTCATTGTTTCCTATATGCATCTTCTAGGGCATTAAATGTTTTTATTAAAGTTTCTTTCTCCTTAATCAATGTAAAATTTTGGTGCAATAGAAGTTTACCTTCCTCTCCAAGTGTGTGAAGTGTGGAATTCAAGGTTTCCTTTTCTTGGTTCCACTTTTGTTGTCTCTTTCATTATGATATCCCTATCTTTTGCAATTCTAGGTGTCCATTTTTTCTTTCTTTCCATGAAGTTGCGATTTGATATTTGTCAATTCCTTATGGAATTCTTTATGATTTTCCTTGGTAGTCTTTAACTCCCTTTCCATATGTTGTTGTTTTACATGTAAGATAGTTTTTGCCTCCTTTGCTTATTCCCATCTAGAGCCTATATTTGTTTTGCCATTTTTTTTTAATGTGATGTAACTTTTTATCTTTATGCCTAATTTGCACAACAAATGCATCCTTGGTTAGTTCCTATTCTTTTAACTACTTTGCAAATATTTATGGTTTGATCATCTTTTCTTTAGCTACTCATAATAGGTTAGTGACAAGATCTAGTTGATGTTTCATTCTTTACATCCCTTAATGATAATGGAGGTCCCATCAAATAGATGCTCATTAGTGGCAACGAAAGTGTTTATCACTTCTCTCGACATTTTGGAAACATTATTTGTTTTTCTATTATTATTTGGTTTAATTCCATTATATGTTGAATTTGATCAACATTTTTCGTTACCACCATTGTTTCTACAAGTTGAGATGGGTTAGTTGACAAAATCTTTGTTTGCCAATATGTGTCTTCTTGGGTAGTTTGCTTGGCTTACATCATCACAACTTCCTTTTGATGGTCTTGTGTTGTATATTTTCCTTTGGCTTCTAAAGGAACCCCTTTCCCTTATGAATAAATAATAACTCCTTTTGCAATATCTTGGTTATCCCCTTTTGGATTGAGGATAATTCCAAATCAATTACGGTGTTTTGAGAATCATCATTTTTTTTTTTTCCTTTCATTATTTCTTGTTTGACAACAAAGACAACATTTACTTCCACCATAACTAGGAAGTTTTAATCTTGAAAATAGTAATAATTTCAATTGATTTGCATATTAACATTGGCGATTGTTGGGATAAATTGAAAAAGATCAAAATCCCTATTGATGAAGAAAACTTCAGAGTTTTTTTTTAAAATGATCAAAACAACATTAATGAGGACACATACTTGAGTTAATGGTACATCTAAAGTTATCAAATAGCTAAGAAGAAAGGCAAGTTTCCCATTTATACTTCAAAGGATAGTGGGGAGTTTGAAGAAAGTTTTTTTTTTGGGGGCTTTTATTTTTTTTATAGGTATTAGCAACATTTTGGCAAGATCACCACACAAAAGCTATAACCTTATTCTATGGAATCGGGACTACAATTATTACAAGTAAATTGCCATTCCATTTGGAGATATGATGAAGAGATAGTAAGAATATGTTGGTGCCACTTTTGCAAGCAAGTGTTGTTGTAAGGACATCATGAGGGAATTTTTTGTTTATGAGCTCAAGGACATCAATTTCAATGTATGCATGCATGCTACAAACCGGTTAAAGACTTGTCAAGAGGACATGTGGGTGCAATAAATCGGGTTGAAATAATTCAAAACCAAAAATTGGCTTGTAATGCACCGACTACTAGTAAAAGAAATGATCTATAATTTAGACATGCCACCCAAAGCATTAATGGTTGAGGAGTAGAAATGTTGTTGATTGGATAAATGATTGCCCAAATCTTCAAGTTGTTACAAGAAGGGGTCATTGTAGTGGCTAAGAAAAGGTCAAATCCTAAATTGTCAAAGTATTTAGAGGGTGAAGGAAGGGAACATTATGTTCCTAGTTCGGGTCACTTGATCATAAAAACATGCATAGTGTAGGCCATTTTTTGCCTTGAAGCACTTGTTAAAATTTGCACATTCTACTAAGGCAACAAATTTACACTCTTAATTTTGGTAGGTATCATTTAAGCAACAAATCAAATAAATGATTAATCAATTGGGTAGATTGGTTTGTAAACAAACTCTAAAGTGATATTAAAACAATATAGAAAAAGGTAGGGAACAAAGGCAACACATTCGTAGGTCATGTTTTGGCTTGTGTTGTGATGTTCTATTTGGGTGAATGGATTGCCCAAGATTTGGAAGAAATCAAACCAAGCTAAGTGAAAAGAAGTACTAGACAACTTGGCCAAATCGCATTAAAAATCCCAACTAGTTTAAAGGGTTCTAATGATGTACCTTTTTTTTCTTTTGCCACAACTTTTGATCATTTCTTTGGTGTTCTTCTTCTTCTTATTTTTCCTTGGTCTATTCAATAATATTCTTCATAGCTCTGCTTCTGTCTGGTAAGTTATTATCTCAATTAATAGGTTAAAATAATAAGTCTTTCAATTTTCCTTCCTTCACTAGTCTCTTGTGACTTCTTAACTTTCTTTCCATAAGTTTGATTTTTCAAGCAAATTCCATTTGACAATTTTATCATGATCCTTTCTACCATAAGTTGCCTAACACTGATGTTTTTGTTGGATTACAATTAATTCTCAACTTTCTTCCTAATTGAAAAAATGTTTTAAAAGCCATTTTTTTTTTAGGTTTACCTTTTTTGGATGAGGATAGGTAGGGACATGGGTCAATGGAATATCCTAGTCATAATAATCATTTGTTTTATGTCTTGATGTTACCATTGGAAATGTCTGTGTTGACCTCTTGGTAAAGAACTACTTTGTGGCACCAATTTGATGACCTTATATAGCTATGAATGATAACGATTAATTTTTTGGTTGTGAAGTTGATGGTTTAAGTTTCTCACCATTGCATGATAAGCCCATAGTGCTATCAATAAAATTACATCCTGATCTAGGACATTGGCATTTACCAACTTAATAATAAGTTGTTTAACGGTTTTGTTGGTGGACTTGACTTGTCCATTACCTTGAGGATAATATGTAATGGATGTATGGTGGGTTATCATAAATTCAGTTGTTAAAATCTCAATAGTATCATTTATGAAATGACTACCATTATCATTAACCACATGTGTAAAACACCCAAAACATGTAGTAATTTATATATATATATATTGTAGTGCTTTTGATGTGTTGTCACATAAGGTTTTGGTTTCCACCCATTTGGTAATGTAGTCAGTTCAATTAATATGTATTAATTGTTGGTATAATTATTAGATGGCTTGGTTGGCCCCATGAAATTCAACCCCCATTTCATAAAGGGTTTAAAAATCATCATTGATTTAATGGGCCTTGCCCATTAATTTTTAAGGGTCCAAGTTCGATGCACTCCCAAGCTCTTTAATGGACTCAAATGTGAGTCCAAACTGAAAACAACGGAAGAGTATGGAGTCGGGGCACACGTCTTGGCTCGCAACACTTTGAGGGGGTAGAAGGGCGTGCTAGAGCTTCGGGATGGGGCTAGGAAGAGTGAAAAACATTAATTATTCACACGGACTTGCACAAAACTAACACAAGGTGGTTAGTGCATAGTTGGAACACTTTTGGTGCTAAGACAAGCCATAGGCAACTCAGACTCATAAGACTCACCACAGCCCAGATTTGGGGGAAGCCACCACCTTTTCCTTTGTAGTATACTTTGTGCCTCTCCATGAAGCTCACATCCAAATGTTTTTTGTCCTAGGACTCCCAAGTGGGAGTCTCGAAATTACAAAAGTTAGGACTCCCGCGACTTTGGGGCCCCATAACTTTGTGTGCAGACCTCCGATTGAAATGAGGTCTGAGATAAAGTTGTAGCCCTCATTGAGAGCTTTCCAATGGCATGTCGCACACCACCTGCACACAAGGAAATTGGGTCAATTCCCAACTTTTAGTGGTTGGGAATCAAATTGTCAATTTGACTCCCGACCTTTCTTTTGGCCATAACTTATGTTTCAAATGCCCAAATGAGTGATGTGAGCCCATTATAAACATCTACGTTTCAATAGCTTTCCAATGGTATAAACTACTCCTCAAGCCATTGGGTTTTGACCCTTGCAATCACTCTCTGAACATTTGGGAGTCCATTGGGACTCCACCTCCCAAAGTGGAAGCTCTTTTGGGAGTGTGAAGGTTCATTCCTCACACTTTCCTTCACTCTTGGGCTTCCCTCTTGGCCCGCAACCTTGCAAGCCCTTGCCTTGGTCACGAGCCCAAGGCTAGGGTTGTGACAAAGTTGTTAACATACTTCACAAGTTTGACACATTTAACTATGTTTTTTTTGCATGGTTGGCCATTAATAACCCATGACCAATAATTTTCTAACAATGGTATTGGTACTATAATGACCCTTTATGAGTTTTTCTTATAAGTTAACTAATATCCGTTGGGCTTCACCAGATGTTAAACATTGACACAAGACACCATTTGGCCTCGTTTTATATAGAGGGTTATTGTTGTGTGTATAAGGTTGGGGTTTGATTGTATGCATTTTCATTCTTATTTTGGTATTTCCTTTTCAAAATAACCCTTTTCCAAATAGTTTTTGATTTGGCCATACCACTAAATATCCATTAAAAATAATGTTCGTTGGGTAATTGGTTTCTTATTCCACTAATTGGCTTTCCATGATTAATTTTGGAAAGATGGTTGGACGATAAAAAATATATTTTTTGGTTTGTATATTACCTTAAAGTCAAATTCTTGGAGCAATAACAACTAACAATCAATTCGACTTGTCACCACTAGCTTGTTTACTAGGTATAATAATGTTTGGTGATCAATATAAAAGATAAAACTATTTCCCAATAAATAATGCCAAAATCTCTCAACTACATGGATCATAGCCAAAGCCATGTTTTTAGTTGTGGTGTAATTTTTTTCTACACTAATTATGGTTCAATTAACATAATATATTGGGGGGTTGATAATGTTGTCTAGATTTTTTCCCAACATGATTCCAAGAGCATAATTTGATACATTGATATGCACATGGAATTCTAATTGCCAATTGGGTACAATTACAAAATGTAAACATGTCATGGATGATTTCATCCATTCCAAGGCCTTCATGCATGTTTATGTATAATTAAATGTTTCATCCTTCTTGAATGGTTTGCACATTGATGTTGCTTTGGTGGCAAAATCTTTGAAATATCTTTTGTAAAAATCAACACGTCCCAAAAATTGTTTGATTTTTATTATATTAGTTGGCGTGGGCATGTTGGTAATGGCAATGTAGTTTATAGACCTATAGGTGATGTGTACTTTGGATCTACAAGTAGTCCTTCATGGCATACTATGTGTCCTAATAACACCCTAGAATTAACACATAATGCACACTTTGTCAGATTGAGATTTATGCCGTTAATACAACATTCATGTAAACATTTTTGTAGTCATGTCAAATGATTGTCTTTTTTACCAAATACACTAAAATCATCAAGGAAAACCTACATGAATTCATTTAGGTACTTGTTGAAGGTTTTGGCGACTACCTTTTGAAAAGTTGTTACAACATTGGACAAACCAAAGGGCATTACATTATAAGTATATGTTCTCCATTTTTATATGAAAACAATCTTCTCTTTATTTTCTTTTGCCATTTTACTTGGTTATAACCACTATACCCATACATGAATGAATACATATCATGGCTGGCTATAGTATCCAATATTGAATTAAGAAATGGCAATGGAAATGAATCCTTCTTGGTTTGGGCATTCAATTTATGATAGTTGACACATATTTTCAACTTGTCATTCTTCTTTGGCACAATAACCAATGGTGAAAACAATTGTGTAATTTCTATTGGATAGATGAATCATGTGTCCAATAATTTATCTAGGTTTTCCTTTACTTTGAGAACATAATTAGGATTCATTTTGTATTGCCTTTGTTTGATAGGTTTGGCATTAACCATCAACTCAATTTGATTCACAAATTGCCTTGGAAACCTTTTTAATTCCTTGTAGCTCCAAGCAAACAAATCTTTAAAATCATATAACAATGTTTGTAACAACATTTTAACTTCTTTAAAACAAATTTTGATAATGAAATGACATCAATGAATACCATCTTTCGATTTTGCTTGTTGCCCAAGTTGAGCTTAGTCAATTGTTCTTCTTTTGTGAAAGTCCATTCAACTATTGATTTGTTTTTAATTGTCATACCCTTGTTTCATCAAGAATCAATGATGATAAAAATGTTTTGAAAAATTCATATTTTCATCAGGTTGTAACATGTTGCAGAAGACATCTGATAAAAATGATAGTTCTTTTGCTACTAGTCATAATTTTGGTACAACTTCATACAATTTTTCTTCATCTCGATTAGACAATCTTTCCTCCCATCATATCCATCATTCAAATGTTTGGGTTGTTGTGATGAATCCAGTTTAATCCTTTTAATAGTATTGAACATTACAACCATGTCCTTCGAGTTAATAGTAAAAACATTATTTCCCCAATCGTGATGACTTTGGTTTGTTTTAAGCCATGGTTTTCCTAATAACATGAAATATGCTTTTTGTTTGTCCTTCATGTTCTATACAATCACAAAGATCATGTATGAACGTCGTGCTAAATCCACCTTCCAAGTTTCGAATTAATCCAATAGTTCGCACCTTACGTTGATAAGCCATATGAACCATGAAAGTAGCAATTGATGAACTAGGGATGTATTTCCTCGAGCCCCTGAAAAATACATCATATGTATTAGATTTAGAGGATCAGTCATCCTAAAATTGGGATTCATTTCTTGTTTCAAATATTCACTCAATTAATTGACGTAATTTTTCTATCGTCTGTACATTTCCATAACGATGATGTTTTTTCGAGGTATAACCTTACTGTTCCGCATCTTGAATAAGCCAACTTTTGGAAGGTGCTCATAAAAGATCATCAATTGTTAATGAAATAGTTGCTTGAGTAGCTTGTTGAAAACCTAGATTCTTGAGTTGATTTGTGGGCTGTTTTGCAAGCCATGGGACCTTTGAAAAAATGCCACACCTAGGTCTTCGAACCCTTAAGGACTCACATGGATGTCTCAGTACAAAGTGGGGAAAAAAAAAAAAA
>Ga0209611_10009610_pt1 | contig 14568 bp, 9 predicted proteins | sample S1TSphgellanicum_3_FD_187693 | JGI IMG/M metagenome (GOLD analysis project Ga0209611, IMG submission 187693) | Host-associated microbial communities from peat moss isolated from Minnesota, USA - S1T2_Fc - Sphagnum magellanicum MG (SPAdes) (version 2) | ecosystem: Host-associated > Plants > Peat... | reverse complement strand
CGTGCATTATTGAGTTTAAGGTTTGTTTTAGGATTTGTTAAGAGCTACTAGATATTTACAATGAATGCAATATAGTTTGTAGCACATTATTAGAGGCTTTGTGAATGATAATGTTAAAAAGCCTAATAACAAGGATGTGGTGATTGAAGAAATTAACGGGTTTTTCATATCAAAGATAATAAACAATATGCTAAAACATGGCATGTGTCTTTAATAATGTAGGTCACAAATTACTACATAGATATGTAGTGAAATCAAACTTGTGGCTTATGCCACTAGTAATTATTATGGTCATAATAATTCATTCCATTAATTTTGCAACTTTTATTACTACAATTGGAAAATATAATTAAATATTAGGTATTTATTGATTTATGACATGGGAACATGTATTTAAACATAATAAAACTAGTTGACAATCTAACTACCTATGTATTAACATAATTTATCAACCTTGCCTATTTTTAAACCTTAAACAACTTAGGCTAACTTATTAAACTAGGCTAGCAAAAACAAATAGTTTAAGCCTAGGTAGCTAAAAAGTTTAGATAGGTAGGTATGCATATATTAGTAATTCCTAAGTAAGTAGGTAAGTAGGATTATTTTTAATTGGCTCATCACAAGTAATACTTGCATTTTGAATATAATTAGTGCATGTATTATGTGTAGACCAATATTCTTTCATCTACTTATATAGTTTACAAAATTGAACTTATTAACAAAGGATATGGAATAAATTTAATGAAAGGGAAACATCACAACATTACCCCACATCATCATTTGTCCCATACAAAGGTAGCCAACTTTAACCAATTTTTTTCATACTTTGTCCAAATGAGAAAAATAAAAATAATTTTTTTTTCCAAAATGTACACATATGTAACTTTTAAAAAACAAACTATCAATTTAGTTGACTAAAAATGCATTTGAATCTTCACTATTTCATACATTTCAACAACAATGATGTTTTCAAAAAATAATAATAAATCATAAAATCATTTGTAAATAAACATATTTAAAATCAAGATGGATTTTTTTTAGAATAAAAAATAAATAAAATTAAAGGTTACATCTCCTTACCTTTTAAACATATAATGAATCAATAAATGGTGTATAAATGTGTTTATATTTTATGAAATATTTAGATTTAACTCAAAAATAAAATATGTAGTTTATTAAAAATTAATATTATATATACCATCTTTAATTTTTATATAAAATTTTGAAATTATGTAATTTTCATAATTATTAATTTATGTAGATTTTCAATTTCATAATTTTTATTAAATATTATTATGAATAATAAATTTCCATCTCATTTTTTAACGGTCTTTTCAACCCATTGAATGTGATTTAATATATATTATAACATTTTCCCAAGTTGTATGACCAAATATTTTGATGAAGTAATAAATATAAATGTTTAATTAATTAATAATGTTAGATCAAACTCTATACTCTTGGCTACCCATTATATGGAAACTTGAAAAACAATGACATTTTGGGGCATGTGGATTTCTTTTGAAATCATGTGGATATAATTAATAGGGCCATATATCAGTATTTAGTGTCAAAAAGTTCAAGGAAAATATTCATCAAAATAAACCATTGAGCAAAAGTCCTAACTTGAGTGTTTTTTGGTGAACATCCACAATGTGGTTCAAAAACATTTGGAAAAATTTCAACATTTTCATTTCTATGTGTAAATTAGGAATAAAAAATCCTCAACATATGGGAAATTTTGCCAAAGTTTCAAAACCACTATATTGAAAGAAAGAAAAACTTTAAACAAAAGCATAATAACAAGCTTCACGAAAGTTCTATGTTGGAGAAGTTTATGTACTATTTTAAAATATATATTATTTTGTACCATTAAATCCAAGCTAGGTTCAATTTTGTGAACTTAATCTTACACTAAAATTTACATAAGAATTATATAATACAACAAATAGGTTGTTGCCCTTGTGTAACTCAAATTGCCAACACTTCACAATGGATCCTACGAAATGTCTCATTTAGAAAACAAAAAGGAGCTAGATAGTTGTTTATATTGGCCGTGGTAATTTAAAATGGCCTTGAATATAAATATGTCATGTAGGTTTCACCTACAACCCAAACCCACACGTATATTATGGAGGTACTATCCAAAACATCACAAACTTTGAACAAATTCAACACCACAATGGTATAAAACCATCCAAGTATAAAAATGCACTCCCATAACACAAATATTCATATATTCATTTATCAAAAAACTTCACACCTTGTAATAAACTGAAAAGGAACCAATTTTCCATCAAATGTGTGAAGTTGCAACCTAGAAAAAGATGCAATCCACCAAATTTACACAACCAAAGAAATTATTCATCATCTTCATCATCTTACAAGTAATATCGGGTTTTGTCAACAAATGTTTTTGCATCATTCACTACCACCATATGTACATTTTGTATACTAAATTTATACATGATGAATCAACGTTTATACATTATATACATTAATGCACACATCCATTAAGGTTTGAGCCAAAACCTCATGGAGATGCACCGAGATCTTAACCACCAAATCACTTCGTGAAGACTTTAATAACATATATGAAAAATAATAATTTTATTTTTTTGACATGAAATTGTTTAGGAAATTCAAATTTTAACAACATTTTTTCCAAAGTGTTACAAATGAAAACATAATCTTTTATTCAATAATTTATTTAAGAAATTTATAATTTATAAATAAAATAATTGTTAAAAAAAATTACCTTAAAGTAACTTGCTATGAATAAATCAAAATTTTAAAAAACATTTTTTTGTTTAAATTGACTTATTTTCTTTGTAAATGTGATTTCATTCAATGTGAATTTTAAAATGCCTTCATTAACTCATAATGAATTGGCATAAAATAGTTGAGAATATCCTATAATAGCCTAAAGTGGAATAGCCAAAAAATTAGGTTGGAATAACCTAACATAATTAAGAATAGCCTAGGGTTTTTAGCTATTTTTGCATAACTATTTTTGCCAATGTTAGGTATTTTTGTTGTATGTGAACGACATGAATGAATATGGCCTTGTGTATTGGAGGTGGTTAGGGTAATGAAAAATGGACACTAGTGATTAAAAAAACAGTAATGGTGAACATAATCAAAATCCTTTCCCCAGTGAATTCAATACAAACATGCCTAAAACCTAATTCCAAGAAATAGGTTTTAGATCTATACTTGATAGGTCATTTTAGATTATATCTTCAAATGCATTTGAAAATGAAATATCATTTAGTTGTGTATGGTCAATCTCCACATGATAACAAGGAGCTAAATATTGTTGTTTTTGTTGGCATAGCCTAGGATTTTCAATTCACACCCAAGAAATAGTTTAACACGGTGAGTTCATACATGCATATTGGCTTGTACATGATGGATAAGCTCTTGAGCTTATGCATAAAACACATCTCAATGCGGTTCAAATAACCTTACAGTGTCAATTCCAAAGACACCTATTGGTTGGGGTTAGTTAGTTGATGCTTATGGTATACAATGATTTGGGTGAAAGGAAATTGTTGTGAAACAATGAAAACAAAAAATTTCCCAATATCATAATTGTTTTCCATGTTTATGGGACATGATTTATGTGGGTGATGTTCAATTGGTATGTTTTAAAACTTGAGCTGCTTGCAAGGTTTGTAATCATAAGGATAAAGGGCAAGGGGTGATGATGTTGATCAAGACATTTTGATTAATGTTTGGTGAGGTAAAAAACAAATCTTTCCATAATCTTAGATATTGGTAGGATGAAAGTCAATTATATAAACTTTTAAACTTATAGTTCCATGCGATACAAAATTGCACACATTGACATTGGTTTTGATACCATGGTTGGGGCACCCAAATTTGACATCTCCTTCATGTGATTACATTAATATGTTTGACCCAAGAGATTGAAGACAATCCAATATAGGCAAGATTAAATGAAAACATGGACATTTGATTGATGCGAATATTCAATTTCAATAGGAGATGTTGTCACTAGCTTGTTGAAAACATCAAATTGATCCCTAATGGAAGGGAAAATGTGCATGCACTCACATTAATAATGCTAGTTGCACTAAAAAGGGGCAAATCTTGAACTTGTACTACCTAAAATTATGTATGGGGTTGGTAAACATTGCTTTTATAAAGTTGTTATTAGTAGACTATAAACAATCCAAGGACAAATTGCTCTTGGTCTAGTAAAGTTAAAGCTCTATTCCTAAATTAGAAATAACCTCCAAAGCTAGTCCAAGGGTCACCATTCTTTGTGAGTGAAAGGTCATGTAAAAGCTGATTAAAATTTGAATATGTTTTGCACAATTGTGTCCATTTGGGCAATTATATTTGCATTGTTTGTAAATGCTTTGAACAACAACCTTTTGTGCTACTCTACAAGTGTAGGATCTTGTTAAAATAGCTTGCATGGCTAAATTGTAAAGTTTCAAACAAGTGTTTGTAAAAATATAACTTCAAGTGTGGAGGCTTTAGCGCACCTTGATTGCAACATGATTTGAAACACTAATAGATAATGTTTATCAGTCCATAATGGTGCACTACTCACATTATGTTTGCAATGCAATGTTTCTTTCAAATTATTTATGTAGTTGATATTTTCCAAGCATGTTATAATTTGTGAAACCTTTAATAAAATTTCAAGGCCCAAATTATGTTACATTTTTTGAAACCTTTTAACTAATTTTGAAGGTCGATTTAAATTATTCAAACCAATATAACCATTGATTAATTTTACAAGCTTTGTCATTTTTATTGGAATTTTGACTTAATCACTAATCACTAGAAGGAATAAATATCTTTTGCAACAAAAAAAACAATGATTAGAAATCCTCGATGATTCTATGAATGATTATTATAATCATACAATATATAATTTTTAATCCTACGTGGAAAAATAAATAATCACAAATGAATTTTTGTTGTCACTAATGGATTATATTATTACATATGGTCACTATTACAATTCATGGTTTTTCAAAAGTTCAAGTTGACTAACAAATCCTTTTTGATTAGTGGACATGTACATTTGACTACATGTTCAAGGCTTGAATAACATGTGTATTTTAAACTAGTAAACTTGATTAAAGTGACTTCTTTGATTATATGTCAAATTGAACATCTAATCAAGTTGGACAAAAAGATGACTGCCTTGTTCAAAACGACCAATGGGTTTTAGTCAATTTGAACATGTAGTCAAGTTGGACGAAACAAAATGACATCCTTAATCAATATGGTCAATGGTGTTACAGTCAAATGAGACATCTTATGTTACTTAATTGGTCAAAATAGTTACTAACTAAGCTAGGAAATAACTTGGGCCTACCTACATACCCACCCACCTACCATCTTACAAACCTACCTACCATCCTAAATACCTACCTACCTCATACTTCCCACCTACCATCCCACATCTTAATTACCCCCCAACCTATTTACCTACATACCTACCTATTTCCTACTTTCCACCTACCATCCTATATATTAATTATCCACTAAGCTACTCACCTACATACCTACTTACCTCTTACTTCCCACCTACCATCCAACATCTTTGCCTACCTACCTACCTCATACTTCGCACCTACCATCATACAACCTCCTACTTGCTATTTCCCACCTACCATCCTACATCCTTACATACCCACCTATCTCCTATTTCCCACCTACCATCTGAAAATTCTACCTACCTACCCACTTACCTACCTAATTACCTATCGTCTATGGACTATAAGCTACTTACTTACCTATCCCTCTACCTACCAAGCATCATGCAACCTACCTACTAACTATTTAACATTTTTACTTACCTACACAATTAATGATGTGAAATAAAAAAGTGAAATAAAAAAACTTGACAAGTTTTGTCAATTTTGGAAGGTGTAGTCCATTGGTAAGGACTTGGGTTATCATTGGGGAAGTGAGGGGTTCAATGTCTAATACTTGTAACTTATATACATGTTTAAATGGTTAAAGTAAGGTAGGTTAAGTTAGGAATGTTAGATACACTCAGTTAACTTAAGTAGGCTAGGCTAGGCTACCACCTACCTAGTTGTTTTTTTTCGACCTATTTAAACTTATATACAAGGTCTACCTACCAACCTATAGAAAAAATAAATGATAATAATCCAAGAAAAAAATTTGGGTAAAAATTTGACTAGTGAAATGGTCCACTATCCGATAATCAAAATGAACAATCAAATAGTTCAATAGTCCGCAAGTAAAAAAGACCCACTACTAAAAATATTATTGTTTGCAATTATTGTTTATGACTATTTTTTAGTTGTAAGCAACATTTGCAACTAAAATTCTTGTAGTAGCAAACAACAAGTCACATGTGGCAAATGAAGTTTTGTTCGTCACATATGTATTTAGTCATCGTATACATCTATACATAAACAACTTTACAATTGCAATTGCGACTATTTTGGTACCAAATGGTGTCTTGCCACATGGGTCCATAAATAACTACCGTTTGCACACACATGATAATGCCACATGGAAAATTATTGGCCAACAATAGTGAGTTCAACAAATAGACCAAACAAGTTGTTGCGATTACGATTAAGCAATTGCATACACCACATAATCCATGGCCCATCGATCGCCAGTTGTCCACTTGTAAATATTTGATTTTGGCTTAAGGTTGATGAGAAATATTCACCATCGTGCATCGTGCAGCCTCAAATGTGCCATGTGTCATCTAGGAAAATAATCATGGGCATTGATTTAGGGTTAGGTCATGGAACCAATGTAGTAGGAAATGGAACTATTGGTTTATAGTCGATTTTGACAAATCATCAATGGCTAATGCGACACCATGTGTACAACCATTTTGATGTTAATTAAGGCTAGGGGTTGGTGAGCCCTATTGTTTCATTCCACATGTCAACAATGTGTGTTTAGTTGATCTATTTTTAAGGTTTGGGTTTGGCGCACCTTACTCACAACTACAACTAGGGGTATGTAATTGCAAATGATGGCATATCGACCGACCCACAAGACGCCATCTGTAAGTTCATTTTCAAATTAATTAGGGTTAGGGTTTGGCAACAACCATGTTGTTAGCTACCACGTGTCAAGTAGGGGTGACTTCATATCCAATGGTTTAATGTTTGCCATGTGTATGGTAGGATTTAATTGCTTATGTGATAATTAAGGTTAAGGTTGTGTGATTAAGGTTACACCGAATCAGTCATTTTTGCAACTAGGTGCGGGGAAGTTGCAACAATTATTAATTGATTTACCTACCACATGTAGGGCTTGTAAGATTTTCGGAACTTAGGTTTTTTGAACATGAATGGGGTTAGGTCAACCAAATAAGTTGCAATCTTATGCTATTAGCCTTGAATGCACCATGAGTTTTAATTATATGTATTAGGGTTTTTTCTACATGTCTTATAGGTGCCATTAGTCAATTGCTATTATAGCAAGCCCAAAGGATTTCAGGTTAGGGTATTTGTTGTGGTTACATTTGCAACTAATTTGAAGTTACCTTAGTTGTTCATATTTTAAGGTTATTTTTTTTCAATCCTAGTTTGTTGGAGCTATAATTGGTTTGTTTATTTGTTATAAAGGTATAAAATACCTGCATCCATCATGCAAAATTTACATTACTTTGCATATGACCCAACCCAACTAGGTTGCACATTACAAATGTTCAAATTTACAACATTCATGTCATCAAATGTTATTAATTGGTATAACAAATTCCATGTTTTGTAGTCCCTTAATTATGCAATGAATGTCTATCACAAATGAAAGTTCAAGAATGTCAACAAAATTACACACATTGGGCTGTTACCCTACCCCAAAAATTTGCCATTGTCCTGAGCAAATACCACCAAAGAAAGCCAATAACCCACTTGGTTACATGTTATCCCTTGCAACTTGGCATTATAATTCAGCACTTAGTGGCACTTCTACATGAATTGGCCTTCCCAAACAAGATTACTACCCATCACATCTTTGACTTATAATTGTGGGGGGTCATCGTTCAGATCAAGCACTTGTAAAGGAGTGTCACGCTTTCCTTCCAGTATCTTTCCAAGCTGGCTTCAAAACCATGATTTCCCATGGTGGACACATCCATCTCCTCCTATGCCTAAAATTAAACCTTTCCCAACCATTTTTATTTCGTGGTCAAGGTTGCATAGGAGAATGAATCCCCTATTTTCAATTGCATAGTGCAACAAAAACATCCATGAAAGTTTATTAACCTCCAAAGTCAAGAATTAAGGAAGTGACCTAGATGTAAACACAAACATGTCCTATTCAGGCAAGGGTTTAAGGTTTCACTTGTTGCCATTTTATGCCTCCTATTGCAAGCACCTCCTTTGGAGCAACATACAATTGCCTAGTGATTACACTTGACAAAGTTGTGGTTGTTGTCCTCTTCTTACCTTTCTGCCAACCACCACTCCCCAACATCCCCGCCCCCATCCTAGAACATGCCTAAAACCCCTTCAATCATAGGTTGTAATGTTTTAACTAGGTTTCAACTAATTAGATGATAAGTTTTTTGTTGCCTTGATGCATGGAGTCATGGTGTGGTGCGGCCAAAAACACTTGCAACTGTAACATGCTCATTCATGCTATGAAGTAGTCATAGAGTGCATACCTTGGAATGGGGGGCCTAATCAGCATGATTGTTTGTTGTGGCAACTGTTGAACGACTCCTTACAACTTGCTTATCCACTCCTAAGATACCTCCCACATGTCCCGCCTTTGCCACTAACACATAGTCGACAAAAGAACCTTGAGGTCTATCATCAACATGTCCTACCAGCATTTTTTTGTCACACAGCCCATGGGCTTGACCATCTAGTTGGGGATTCAATGTGGTCTATCCAAACTATTGCAAGATGGCCTTAAGGGTGCCATTGCCCACTAATAGACCATCAATTGGACATGGATTGCCATTAGCAATTGATCCACCCAATTTTTCTTGAATGGGTGCAACAATTGGCAATTTTATTATTGTTGGCCCTTATTCAGTCTATCCTAGCAACTTCTTCATGAAGCTATGCATGGTCTCATTTAGCTTATCAATGCCTCGTGCATTTTCATTACAACCTTTTAGCACCTTTGCAACCTCCCCATTCACCTCTAGGAGCTTCCTTTATATGGCAGTGATATGAAAGGATAGACCACCAAATTGTGACCCTTGCCACATGACCAACTAATCCACAACATAGACTTTTGATATTTCACAACATTTCTCAATCCCTAGAAGCCAATTGTAGAACATTGACCCATGGTTAGGAATGATAGGCGCACTCATAAGTTTGCCACCATAGTTTGTTCCTATTGCAACCATTTTAGATAATGATGGGCTTTGTTGGTGTGCACTTCTTTTTCACATGTCAATTTCATGTCAATTAGGTTCCGAATTTTCATGGACAATGTTGTAGCCAACATAAAATTTTGGACACATTTCACTGGGCCATGCATTAGACATTGAAAAACACATCATTGACCAACATCTTTTTTGCCCCTACCTTCCCACCGTGTCCATAGGTGCTAATGGTCATGACTTTGCCTCTTGCATCTACCATGACTTTAGACTTTTTTTGTGCCTCCCATCCCTACTAGTACCAAACAAGTTTATCCATTTCGTTTGCTTTACTCCCATAGGACAATCTCGTTGCCCTCCTTTTGAGTACCTTTTTTTAAAACAACAACGTTCCCCTTTCATGAAACACCTCACACAGTCCTTGAACCCTCGTGCTTTCAACTTATGGTTGGCATATTCAAACATTTCATCCATCTTTCTTTGAAGTTTTGCCATGTCCAGTGGGTTAGTAGGGTGTTAAGTTTAGTAAACACGGTGTTAGCCCTTGTATTGCATTGTCCCATGCATTTTTCCTGTCACAAGCACCATCTATTTTACTGTTTTTTGTCACCTCCACCTTATATGGTCGCAACCCCTTGTCTTGGCATTCTCTAGCCCCATTTTCTTGAGTCCTTTTAGAACCGGATTGTTGTACTTTAAGGTTTGATTTTATCTTCCATTGAGATTCCACATTAACCTCTTTGAAGGTAGGGTTTGATGTAGGTGGGGAGCCATCTACATCTTGTGCTGGATGGGCTTCATGTTCATCTATGCCATGCCCACTAGCACATTGGTGTTGTATCTAGGGGCTACTCTAATTTCCTAGTGCACAATAGTTGTAAAGGCCTTCGTTCCTACAACTTGGCCCTTCACCCCAATTGTGGGAACCTCCTTGCCATGCAATGCAATGAGTTGATGGCCCACAATGCCTAGAAGATAGTGGACCCATATTAGCATGTCTCTATTAAGGATTGCATGATGGACCCCCATAACCTTGCATATTATGCCCACCTTGACAACCACCTCCCATGTTCGGAGTTAATCCTACATCAACACCATTTATAACATTTTTCCTTGTTTGGTGTGGGCTACCCATCCAAGCACCCCTTGATGATTTTTTCGTTCAAATTGTTTTTGAAGTTATTTCACACTAAGGGTTTTTTGACGTTGTGGCTTGCTTTCAAGAATCCCATCACAACCTAGGACCCAGAAACACCAAAATACACCAAGATTGTTAATGTTTATGTGGTTGCATGCATATGATTGTTGCCTTGGGGAAGATGCAAGCTATGGTGGCTCATTTTTGTGATGAAATGGTGTTTTCCCCCTGGGTACCCTTTAATCAAATGCATGTAGTGATTAATATATCTTTAGATATAATGATTGGGACTTGGATCCAAACGACCAATTTCATTATGAAGAGAACTATGTGGTTATTTATTGATAAAAATTTCACTTGTTAGTAGTAATGGACTTTTGAAGTCAAAAAAATGGACTTGTCATTTGACTAGAACATCACAAAATGGAAAAACAATATTGATTCACATTCCAAATTTGTTATTAGGACTCAAAATATAATGTAATACAAGATGATAAACTCATACGAGAAATATTTTATTTGAAAAGTTTAATCATTTGATAGTTAAGGACTTTTGAATGGTTAAAATGTGACCATATTTTCATAAGTCCATATGAATTGCAATTTTTATTTGTTTAAAAATTTCTTTGTCCCTTGTAACAATCCAATTGAACTTTATGGTAGAATCACATGGTTTGCACAAGGTTGTTTTGCCCAAGAAAGACACTAAATGTAGTTCGATTGGGTGTTTAATGTCTTGCCATTTTTATTGTTGATTACTGTAGATAACCAATTTTATAACATTTATTTTTAAAAAAATTCTACAAGAAGTCATTATTTATTGTTAAATCCCTTTTTGATGTTCACATTTGATGCTACCTCATAAAATTGAAATTAAAAACATTTTTATCCAATAAAAAAATTATTTTCAAATTTGAATTTCGAAATTAAAACACTCCAATAATATTTTGCCAAGAAAAAAACATTGTACTTGTGTTCAACGTTTTTTTTTGTTTGTTTGGTGCAAAATTATTTTACACAATCGCAAGAAGGTCATAGTTAATGATTTTTTTTGGTGGAATTCCGCCAAGTGGTGACAAAAAAAATGGGCATGTGATTTCAACAAAGGATTTATTGGAAACTTTTCAAAAAATTCACCAAATTTAAATAGTGCATTACTAGAAGTTTTCTATAACCTAACATGATTCTAAAAATAACCTAATGTCCATCAAAGACAATTGCCATCTAGTGTGAATTAATCCTTGGGATCCTAGCTAGTATAATGACCAAAGGATTTTGGAAAAAAAACCTTGGTTGCCACCTCCTCAACTTATGGATTTTTTCTAGGAATGTTTTGAAAAAAATTGTTAGAAAAATAGGGAAATAAAAGCTAACTTTGCCATATGTAGACTCTTTAGTCCTACAAGTGGAAAAAAAGTGCCAAGTTTATGAAAGAAAATAAACTTTGGACTTCTTAAATGTTTTGCTACCAAATAATAAATTTATTTTAAATATTTCCTTTTGAAATTAAAATATTCCAAAAATATTTTTAAAAATTATATATATATATCATAGAACTAAATCTTAAAAAGTATGCACTTTTTAAAAATAATATAATTTATGCTTGCAAAAATAGTATGCTATAACTAGCACAATAGGGAAAATGTAAAAATTCAAGGACGCATTTCAAATATGTTGAGTTTCCTTTGGAAATTGGAAATTGGAAATTGATTTAATGCTACAGTGAATAATTAATATAGGTTTGAAAAATTGTTGACATGTTGGCAAATTGTGGTTGTAGGTGAAAGAAATTATTGGCAGACTATGAACAATTGGAGATGGGAACTAGCAAGCACAACAAACCAAATAGACAACAAATAACATATAGATTCCCTGAAGACAATGTTATTAGTGAATAAGGAAAAAAATGTAAGATTTTCTTATTATAATATTATTATTAATCAAAATTGGGGCTTTTTTGAAGAGTAGAAAATGTGATAATGCCCACACATTAAAGATGTAGTTAAGTATAATGACATTAAAAAAAATGTAAACTAATAACCATTGAAGTTATTAATTTCCTATTTATAATGTTTTGTACCTAACAGTGGAAAGATATTTTATTTATTAAGAAATCAAATGCCTATGTTTTACATATACGGTTGTATTTCGTAATGATAAAACATCTTTTCAATACAACAAAGGAGTAGTTAAATATAATAACATTATAAAAATGTAAAGTAATAGCTATTTAGGTATTAGTTTCATATTTATAATGTATTGTATTGTATTTAACAGTGGAAAAATAATTTATATTTATAAAATGATTGAATGCCTATGCTTATTAGCATATGGGGTTGTATTTCTTAATAATAAAACATTTTCCCAATACATCAAAAATATATATTATTATTAAATTTACTTTAATTCAATTCAAATTTTGAATATTTGTTAAGTTCATGTACATGATTAATAGAATAATTTTTGTGTGTTAATAGATGGTTTGTCTATTGTGCATGTAAGGCCACATGTGCTTATGTTCACATGTTTATTATGTTCAATAAGTTGTAATGGTCATGTGCAACTAGTTGATCATAATCAATTTCAAGGAAATGCATCAAAAAATCCTCCATTCCAATCTTGAAGCTGGCTCGAGAGTTGGATTTGAGAACAAACTTAATGGTTGAAAGTCAGAATTCAAATGCTCCACAAAGATACTTTACTGCAGGTAGTGAAACCAAGTCTCTGTCCATGCCTTACTAAAACCCTAAACCATGATTGGGTAATTGGGAATGTTGTATTGGATCCAAGCTTCTAGTTTCCTCTCTTTGCTTTTCCTGTGTATGGAATAAAAAAGAGTAATAAGAGAATTCAATGTAGGACTAGGCATATGTGGCCAACCTGTAGGCTAAGATCCAAATATATATATATATATATAACTTTAAGCAAAGATGCCAAAAATAATTTTGAACCTAAACCAAAAAGTCTAAAAAGAATTCTAATTCAAGGTCAAATTTGGAGTACATATTAAAGTTATCCATAAAATTCCGTGGTTAGAAGGCAAGTTCAATTAGTTTGGGCCCTATGGGAGATGAAATAAAAAACAAGGGGTTGAAAGTTTTACAAACCAAAATAATTGGGAGTGAAATTGGGTTTTGCACTCATTTTGGTGCAAAACCCAGTTTCGTCCCTAATCTTTGCATTTTTTTGAGTGCCTCCACTATTACTACATTTTCATTATTACTACATGTATTATCGTCATAATTACTTTCATTTAACCATGACATTTATGGTTATAATTACCCACATTTAAGGAATTTTTGTTACTTTATGGATAGCATTGCTTAGGGGTTGAAATAGGGGTGAGGGGACGAAAGAAAGGCCAAAAGCGAGATCAAATACGGATAATTCTATTCTAACTCATATAACAATGCCATTTTTTTGGGTAATACCACTTGGACTAATAGCACTTAGGAATTTTGGCTCAAGGCTTAGGACGTTTGACTTGAGATGCCAAAGTAATTTTTTTCTTCTGTTTTTTTTCCTATCTCAACCATGGCATTATCATCGTTCCTTAGATCTCATGTTTCATGTCTTTCACATTCATGTCTTAATGTTTTATATCCCTTGGTCTTGTGACATGTATTTAGATGTCTCCAAGCCTTCATGGTTTAAGACATGAAATCCTTGGACCCTCTGTCTTACAACATGTCTTCATGTCACGAGGCCTGAACCTTCAGTCCTAGACCCTTAGGACAAAGACAATTTTACAAAGTTTTGGAAAGATGTCCCCTAGCCCACAAGTCCTTTAAGCCCCTCAATCCTTCATATCCTAGGCCCTAGTGTCTTTGTATTGTACATGAAACAAATCCTAGGCCTTAAAATCCTCTTCTTCTTGGTTCTCAAACCTTGTTTGTCACATCCTTGTTTGTCGATTGTATTTGGAGTTTAATTCATTGTATATGGGAAATACAATTGTAGGAGTGGCCGGAACCACAATATCCAACTTGGGCTCATGGACCGGGCTATATTATATCGGAGGATATTGCTCAATTTGTTGTCAAAGGCCACCAAGAGAAGAATCTTAAGAAGCGGTTGAAGGTAAGTACCAACATAAAAG
>Ga0209611_10009608_pt1 | contig 14571 bp, 9 predicted proteins | sample S1TSphgellanicum_3_FD_187693 | JGI IMG/M metagenome (GOLD analysis project Ga0209611, IMG submission 187693) | Host-associated microbial communities from peat moss isolated from Minnesota, USA - S1T2_Fc - Sphagnum magellanicum MG (SPAdes) (version 2) | ecosystem: Host-associated > Plants > Peat... | reverse complement strand
CAACAACAATGAGTCGACATTCATCATCGTTTTTTCTTTTTTTCTTTTTGTGCATCCAAAAAAGACGATGACAAGCCAACACTCATTATTGTCTTTTTTTCTTTTGTTTCTTTGCACCTAGAGAAGCGGTGATGAACTAATGCTTGTCATTGTGTTTTTTTTTTTTTGTGCACCAAAAAATATGACAACGAATGCCAACTTGTCATTATATTTTTTTCATTGTTGAACAAATAGGCAACATGTGTCAAATTAATAATTAACATAATTTTCAAATATTTTCAAATAATCAATATAGTTAATATAATTAATTAATGAAATTATATATATATAATTATAAAATGAAGTGTAAGAATATTATGATATAATATTAATTAATTGTAATAAAAAAAGATGGTATTTTAGTTATTTAAAATAGGTTCAATGATTTTTTTTCCTTTAAAAGTCTTTTAGTTTTTTTTTTTTTAAATTTGGAATTTTGTTTCGAGATGGATCCTCAAAGGAAATGTGCACGAAAGGCACAAAAGGTGTCAAATAGAATTGAAGAACAAACAATTGTTGTATATGCAGCCCCACCTTCTCAAGGTATATTATGAAAGGTGCATTCTAAATTTGCATATGGCCACATCAAAACCCATCTTTACTCTCCATGCGAAAATAAAAATGGGATTTTTTTTGGTCATTTTTTTTATTGCAATACCTGAACATTTTTAATCAAGTTTCTTTCACATAATAAAACACTACCTTGTTGAGGCAATTTGGGCAAGCAAAATTGCCTATGCAAAACCTTTAAAAGTTACATGGGTTGTTTGGCATTGGACATTAAAGTCCAATAAGCACAACCAAGCCAAATAAATGGATGTAATATCCAAGTATCATGATTCCAAAATTATTCATGGGCGGTATATTTCCCCATATATATATATATATATATTTACATTGTTTGCATCTTAACATTGGAATCTAATTTTATTTATTTATTTGGTTAGACTTCAAGGCACAATAAAGGAGGCTTTGTTGTAGATGCAATTCAACTTGCATTTGAACATCGTCAACTATTTACTCATCATCATGCAACAAAAGTTGTAAAAACTACAACAAAGTATCGCACCAATATGGGCATTGCTTCTAGTTCATCCTCCTTAAAAGAATATTTATAGATATAATTTTAATGCACATACACACCATTTTTGTATCGAACCATTATAAATTAACTTAACATGATATATTTTTGTCACCATCCTTTTTGTAATGTGGTTATTTGAACATTTTTGTATCGATCCACTTGTTTTAATTTTGGCATTTAATTTAAGGATTTGTAGATTTTGGGATCATCTTATGCCATGTTACACACAATACCCCCATATACCACAAATAAATTACATTTGTACTATAAACCAAATGAGCAACACCTTCATTTAATAGGGTTAGCATAATCTAAGGCCATGCTAAAACATTTAAACAATATATTTATTATATTTATCATGAAATACTCGCACAATAACCTTAAGGAAAAAATGTAATTTAACATTTTTATATAATTACATTGCCCATTTTCATGAAAGGACCCCTTGGTGCATAAATTGATTTGTCTATGCGAGTATTGCAAAATTTTGATCTTCTCTTGTTTATGGTGGGTTTTCCATAAAACGTTTCAAATTGCAATACCCGCATATCAACCAATTCATGTTCATGTTCCACTACCCTAATTTAAACTTTTGCCTAATATATGTTTCAAATAAATAAACATGACATTGGGTTTAAGGTTTAGGGAAATTGAGCCCACCTTTTTGTCATTAATTATTTTTAAGTAACCTTTTTCCTAACATTTATGTTATGGTTGGTTGGGGTCGCCCACCCTCAAATTAGGTTTAAAACACAAGTTGATAATTTGTACACAATTTAGGGTTATGCAAAAATAATTCCAAAACTAGGTTTAACACTTAGTTCAAAAAATTGTTAAATTCCACCATTGAAGTTATGTAACCAATTCTTTTTGTGTTTATTAACTTTAGGGTCAATGTAGGGGTTTTTTGTTACATAAAAAGGTTTTAGTTCAACATGTTAAACTTGATTGTATAAGTTTGCTTAATTTTTCAAATTTAAACCTATGCATCCATTAGGTCATAATGTCTACATGATGAGGGTTAAAGTTTTCAATTTGTAATACCGTGCCCTATTACCCTATGTCATATCCCAAATGCATGCCCCAACCCCAAATTGCAATACCTAGGTAAATCTATGTTATGTAACACCCTTTGATTTAATAATGTAAAAATATGTTCCCTCATCATTTAAAGTTATGTAAGTACATCATGTTTACCAAATGCAATACTTGCATATAGTGTATAAAAATAATAGGAAATATCCAAAAGATACTTGTTTAAAAAAATTAAACAATTATTAATACCTTCATCTTTAAATGTAAGCATTGACTATGGGCATGTCCCAATTTTTCCAAACCCTAATTTGTAATACCTATATCATCTACAATGAATGTTAGGGTGCTCATTAAGGTAATTTTGCCTTTATTACTATAATGTAATATTATTAATCTACCATAGTAAGCTTATATGTATAAATCTATATTATGTACCTTCACCAAAAGCCCCTTTTTGGTTAATAAATATTTATTATGTAGGTATTGCGAAAACTTAATCCTTCATCATCTAGGTTACTTAAGGGGATTTTGTCCACCAAATACAATGCCTACATTTAATGGACCGAATGCAATAAGAAATATCCAAATTATATTTATAACTAAAGCAAATCCATTAAAGCAAATCATCATTTTGATGAAAAAAAGTAGGACAATACTTGCATCAAATGGTCAAATCCCCCTTAGGATGGAGTAGGGAATTTGTAATACTTTCGTTTAACGTAATTAATACCCATAAAATATATGAAATTATATGCAATACATATATTAGTGCCCGTTAACTTTAATTATGATATACCCTAAACTTTGCAATACTTGCATGCAAGACCAATTAAATGCCACAAGAAATAAGATGCATAAGCATTACCTACATATTGACCTAGTGATTATTTTACAATTGACTTGCAATACCCACCTTTATATGACATTTGAGTGAGATATTCTTGTTTAGGATTTTTAAAAAATATGTGTTATCTAACCTTAACAATGTAACTTTAACTTAAAAACCTTATATGTTCACTGATACAAAAATCAATGCGTTAACACGTAAATAATATATTCTTTGACATAATTGTAATATGATGCACATTTTAATAATGGAAAATTAAAATGGGGGATTAGTACAAACAAGTTTGTGTTGTTTTTTTTCACTCATGAACCTTCTTCTTACGGATATTTCCATGTTCTAACATCGTCTCATGCCAATCTTTCCTTCGATGCACTGAATTACCAAGTCCATCATTGATGCAATGAAATATCATGCCGAGATGCATGACTACATTTGCATTGGAAAGGTGAATACATCATATATTTGTTGTAATAATGCGCAACAATGATCTGGTGTGGTCTATAAGTTAAACCCCACCTTCTTTGATTTTGTTGATGATTTATTGCATTATGTCACCCATTCGAATAAGCATTTTCTCCGTGGGGGTGGAGGAACTTGAAGTTGGTTTTGATCCTTTTTTTTTTTTCACATTGAGGGAGGTATCATTCAATGTCATAAATTCGCACATATCAACAACCCATGGTTCTTCAAAGTGATCTTCATTGGCCTTTTCATCAACACTCCAATGCGATGTGCATTAAACACCATCAATGTGAACAAATGAAATTTTACATCATTGGTGCCAAAGGTGGCATCCATTGACATTGCCCCATTATCACCTAATGAAACCATGGCTTGCAATTAAGATGAGGTTTATATCCCTATTGTGAATGGGACATGAATCCCATTATTCTCACTTGCATCTTGAAAATAAAACACATCATCTAGATTATTAAATGCCCACGTGCGAAGGGAAATGGCTGAATTTTTGTGTAAACACTATCTTTTTTGTGTTTGTGATCCAAGTAAACAATGTCTTATTGCCTAATGAAATCATCCCTTGTCATTGTTTCTCCTTCATTGATTTTAACCCACCATATTGCTTTGTGTTTGTTATATATTTGCTTGACAATGTAACCTAAACCCAATTATGTCCAAATGTGGTCCTTGAGGGCTTGTGACATTCATGGGGCAAAAAAAAGTGGTTGCATAATGGAATCAAGATCATGTTTGCCATGTGTAGACTCACATTGGCCTGTGTATGAGATAGATGGTAGAAGATTATCTCCACCACCTCAGGTCGTGTGTACAATTGCTTAATCAAAAATTGAGCTAAACAGCCCCATTTAATGAATCGATGGTGGTTTGGGTCTCCATGATTGTCTTCCAATCCGTGTTCACATGCATACTTACAAAATGTAATCAATTTAAGACTTAAAATTTGGTACAATATGAGATTTAAAAACAATTTCCATATAACAAAAATGAACAATAAAACATCATACCAAATATGGCCGAAGTGGTTTTGGATTCTTGGCATTTTTACATTTTCTTGTGGGGGTATCCGTTTATAAATGGTCCATTCTATTCAGGAGTCTTCATGGTTTCATTCATCATTTAGAAATTTCGAAACTTGTGCATTTGGGATGTATGCACATTCAATTTTGATTATATGTGCCCTTCCATGTCGAACATTTTTTTTCCACACCAAGTCCATGTTGTTGAAGGGTGACTTCCTTGGGTTTTGGATCTCAATAAATTGAGATTTTGAAACACAACCCATGTTGGAAACTATGCTTTGAGCTTATTGTACAAGAAAAGATGGTAAATTAATGTTAATGTCTAAAGATTTATACTTGCAATATGTTGAATTACATGTTAATTGTCATATTCAATACTAAAGCAAATGTCCATGTTTTAAATACTTGATTTGTATCCTTCATCTAAACCTTATATAATCATGCACATAATACCCTAAATGTTAAGTATGGAAAACATATGTTATGGTCTATGGCCATGATTGTAAGTTTTAAATTGCAATACTCACAAGTCTATTTTAAATCCATATTATCTATGGATAATCTAAATGTATTACCCACATGATAGTTAACAAATTGCACTATTTATAGAAAAAAGAAATGTAATACTTGCATGACAATTTAAATATCCACATTATATGTGGGTGGCAAAATGCAATACCCACATTATGACCTTAATCCACACTGTATGTCGGAGCCCTAAATGTAATACTTGCATGGCAATTTAAATATGCACATTATATATGGGTGGAAAAATGCAATACCCACATTATGACCCTAATCCACACTATATGTGGGAGCCTTAAATGCAATACATGCATGATAATTTTTAAATGCACATTGTATGTGGGGGCAAAATGCAATACTCACATTATGACCTTAATCCACAATATATGTGGAAGCCCTAAATGCAATATTTACATGACAATTTAAATATGCATGCTATATGTGGGTGGCAAAATACAATATCGAGATTATGACCCTAAATCCACACTATCTATGGGAGGTCAAAATGTTAAATCCATATATCAAACATGGAACATTCATATTGGAATTTGATGACCGTATCAAAACCATCCAAGGAAATTGATTTATTTTAATTCGAAACAAAACAATTTTTAAAAATGATTTTAAAAAAATCATATCGTTGATGTTAAATTATGATATCACATTCAAAGGAATTATATCTTGATTTGAAAACACAACTTAAATAAATCAACACACATTTCATTAAACCTTAAACTTAAAACCCTAAATAATCATAATGGTAAATGATTTCAACCTAATGATTATACAACCAAAACTACAAATGGAATACAAAAAAGATTTATAGCAACTATGTTTTGAATTTTTAAGCTAATCAACTAAAAATTATAATGAATGGAAGCATTAACCTTAGAATGTAAAACTAATTACCCCAAAATGTTTTTATATAACCTAAACAATTTTAATGGTAAAGTCATAAAAAGTAATAACTATATAAACATATATAAATGCCATACAAAATAATCTTCTATGAGTGAATGATGAAATAAAATTTAAATACAATGAAAAGAAAAAATTAAATTAATGAAATAAAAATTTATTCTCTTACCTTTACTGTGGTCACTCCAACTTGAAAGCCCAACTTGAAACCTTTTTCAACCACCTCAAAAGAGATAAATGAATTTTGTTGCAAGTATTTGTATGTGAATATTTGGCCAAATTTCCCCTCCAAAATCCAACCTAGGGTTAATTTTTATTAATATTAAAAATTGTGCAAATATTCATAAATGTTTGATATCTTTTTAACTCTAAATTTATCAAGCTTATTCCTTAATTAAATTAAATAATCTTGCATTAAATGGTCCAAAGCGAAGGTAGAAAATCGCTACCAAAACATGTAATTGCAATACCCACATTTTATGTTATGATTTTTGCAATCGAAGTTCACAATTTGCAAGTGCATAAGTAGGTACGATGGGCCAATATGATGACATGTGGGTAGGTAGGTTTTGCCAATAAGTAAATGTTTTGCTACTAATTAAAGTGGCATTACTAAAAATTGTATATACTCTTTTAATTAATTTTTGGAATAGGAATTAGGTAGAAGTTTAACTAGTAGGATATATAAATTTTGCCAAGAAATAGAAGTTTAGCCAAGAAGAAATATAGATTTAACTAAGAGAAATAAATTTAACTTAAAAATATATAGGTTTTGCTAAGGGATAAAAGTTTAGCCAAAAAAATAATATAAATTTAACCAAAAATATATATGTTTCACCAAGAAAAAATATAGGTTTTGCCAATAGAGAGAACTTTAGCCAATAAGATATATGCATTTAACCAAGAGAGAGAAGTTTAATTAATAAAATATATAAGTTTAACCAAGAAAAAATAAAGGTTTAGCTAAGAGATAAAAGTTTAGCCAAAAAGAAATAGAAGTTAGCCAATAAGATATATTGGTTTAGCTAAGAAATAGAAGTTTAGCCAATAAAATATATAGGTTTTGCCAAGAGATAAAAGTTTAGCCAAGAAGAATTATAAGTTTAGCCAAGAAGAAATATAGGTTTAGCCAAGAAATAAAAGTTTAGCCTAGAGGAAATAAAAGTTTTGCCATGGTAAGTAAGGGATTAATTGTTAGTTCATAGGCAAGGCTAAGATTTAGGTCAGGAGGGTAACTAGGTGGGTGGGTAGTATGTAAGTCATGGTTGGGAAAAATTTGACAAAAAAAAAAGGTCAAAGGTCAATAACCCAAAAAAATTGATTGTGGTAAAATGCTAGTTAACCTAATGTAAAGAGGTGAATCATTCGGCCCATCCTATGGACAAAATGGCCAATTGGTGTAAACATGGGGGCTAGTTCACTCTGGCTTATTGCGTCCACAAAATGGGCCAAAGTGAACAAACAGCCACCAATGAACTAGTTGGTCATTCTGTCCACTAGATGGGCTGCGTTTTTTCATTCGGCGCTAGATGGGGTTCATCATAGTCCATTTCTTTTTGTTGTTGACCATTATATTTATTTATTTATTTATTTTTGGTTCTTGGTCATTTTTCCCCTTGAATTAACCTCACACATAGCTACCCTACTCAGGTTCCTACCTTCATAAGTATTCACCAACCTTAGTACCCTATTTATTATCCCCTATTGACATACCTACCTTAATAACTAGTTATCCTATTGACCTAACTATTATATTAACTACCTACTTTACTAATTTAGCTACCCTATTAATTACATACCCTATTAACTTAGCCATTGTATTAACTACTTACCCTACTGACCTAGCTACCCTACATACACAACCACCTCATTAACATAAGTATTTTACAAACCTAGTTTCCTTGATAAGGTAACTTGTTTCTTATGTACTAACTTGCCTATCTACTTAACTACCTTGCTAGTGTAACTTTCTTCCTACCTACTAATTTGTTTACCTATGCCTACCTACCCTAATAGCCTATCTACCTTACTCCTTGAACTTCCTTTCTACTTATTAACCCAACTAACTACTTATCTACACTTTTTACATAGCCAAATACCTAATTAACTATCTACTCATTTTTTCCAACCCCCCACCCCACCCCCCACACCCAATCTTACCTATCAATTTATTAAGGTTCACCCTAGTTCATGGATGATGAACATAGGTCCCCATATGTAAGTATTACAAATAATTTATAGTGGAAACAATGCCATAATTGCAGAGATTTTGGTTAAGTTAATGCATATTTAACTAAATTTTGTTTACTTAATTTATTATAGAATGGACATTATAATACATCTTTTCATGTAATTATTATAAGTATGTACTATTGGATTATGGTTTAAGTTTAGGGTTGGGACACATAAATTAATTAATAAGTTTTTCACAAATGTATAGTAATTAACCTAAAGTAGGATAAATTTGAGGGGAAATTTTTAGGGTTTACACATATGTGAAGTAATACAATTTCATTTTATATCTTCTTCCAAGAGAGTGGAAAAAATTAGGTTGGAGAGGTCACACAAAGGTAAGAGACATATGTTCTCTTTTGGTTTTGTATGAAATTTATTTGATTATTTTTGAGGATTAAGGTATTATCTTTTAGTCAATAAATATTTGTTTAAAAATTTAAAATTTTGGGTTTTTAATTTTTTCCTATGTTCTTTTAAATTTGTTTGTTTTGCATTATATAATTTGTATAATTTGTCTAATTTTTTAGGTTTAGGGCATATATCACTAGGATTTTTTTTATTAGGGTTCGTATAATTAGGGTTGTAATAGGGCTTATGGAAAAAAATCATTTGGATTTTTAAGGTTATGCTTTATGATTTAGTGTATAGGAGTTTGGTTCATATATTTTAGGGTTTAAAGTTCATACTTTAAACTTTGCTCATTGTATTGGTTTTTGATATTATCACTTGTTTAGATCTATACCATAATTATGAATCTCCTTTGTTTTCATATGTTCCATAGTTGTTAGAATTCAATATTTTCTAACCCACTTTTGTACGAACTATGATCTTTTAGGGTTGCATTTTCAATTAGGATTACAAACTTTGGTGGAACATTGTCATCTTTTATTCCTAAAGGTATGCATTTATCTTTTGTTATTTCTTTTGTTTTGTGTTTATATTTTCACAATTCAACCTCTTTTCATTCCCTAGCTATTGGATATAGAATGGGCGTCAAGTTTCATTAAGTATATAACCATAAATAAAAGTTTTATACCTTTATTCGAATATTTCATATTCAATTTTTTTTTGTAATTTGATTTTTTCATACCCATATGCGAATAATGCATTTACTCCCCCCATAACCAACATGGGTTTTATGGCCTAAAGCAGGTATTGCATTTTGCACCTCTCAAAAAATGTGCATTAATTATCATTATGTGGGTATTGCTACATGGGGTTTTCAAACAATGTGGGTTTAAGGTACAATTTGGGTATTGCGTATGTGAACATTTTCAATGATGAAAGGTTTAATAGCTCAATGTGGGTATTGCCAAAGTTTGTTTTTAGTATATGGGTTCATAATGCAAGTATTATATGTGATGTACATTGGAACAATAGGTATTTTATATCATGATATGGGTATTGTAATGGGAATTCCAAGTCACAACATCAATTTTAAGGGAGCCATGTATGTATTGATTTTGGGTTTTTGTTCAATGATGAATGTTTAGAGAATTATAAATTCTTTTGGTGCAAGAATTTGTCTTACTTCCTTCAATCATGGGAAGGGTAAGTCCCATTCCATTCATGTCCAAAACCTCACCAAGTCCCCTTTTTCAAACAAGGACTTGGTGTGGAGGTCTAGGATACACCATGGAGGGCAAAATAAAGTGACCATTCAATTTGCTTATGTTCCATATGTTTGCATCTCAGAAATTCTTGAAAGGTGAATAAGGGGATACAAACACCCATGTGGAATGGAATGTTTATAAAAACTTTCCAAGCCAAACGGATGTTAAACAACTAACTATCAAAAACCACCTTGAGCATACATGGTAAACATTATGGCATTTAACCTTTTTAATTTCTTTAATTCATATGCCAAAGATGTAATCATTTATGTCTTGAGAGTTTTTTGGTATAAGTATCAATGTGGATATGGACTAAAGGACTATCGGGAAAATTCAACCCACATTCAATCTATTAAACAAGAATGCCTAACATCATTCTCAATTAAACGCCTATACACACGGCTTGATGTGGGTAAGATCATGATTTTTCATAAGGCCCATACACAAATTAATGGGTCATTTGCACATGGTGAGCACGACCTATAATTCATTTTTCGTATGTTTCATTATGCTCCACGCATGTCACAAGCATTAAAGGACCACATATGGGCCCAATTAAGCTTTAAATTACACAACCAAACAAATATATGACAAGCATACATTAATTTGGTGGGAACGTGTGAATGCAGGTCAAAGCATGACACGAAATGATTTCATTCGGCTTCAAGACATTGCATATTTGGATTGGAAACATAAGAAAGGGAGTTGGCGTTTACACACCAACCCTGCAATTTCAATTCAGTCTTGGGCTTTCCAACATTCGGAAGATGTGTTTTTTTTTAAAAATGTTGGTGAAATCAATGGGACTCAAGTTCCATTCACCATAAGTATTCAAACACCAACTCAATGTGAGTCCATGTTATCATATGGTCACAATGGTGCCATTTTTATGGATGCCACATTTTGCACAAATGACATGAAATTCCATCTATTCACCTTGATGGGGTTTGATGATCATCACACGAGTGTCCCTTTAACTTGGATCATTACAAGTAGGCAAACAGTTGAGGATTTGATCAAATGGTTGAAACCATTAAAAGATAAAATGTTATCACACATGCCACATTAGAAACCATCATTTTCTTTGTCAATGATGCACCTCAAGAATTAAAGGCATTATAATTAGTTATATACCTATTACCTACTTTGTGTTTATTTCATTAGATGTTTTTAAACATCTTTCATAAAATTCTTGATTATTTCAAATGTGACACACTCCTAAGCTCTTTGATAGACTCAAATGTGAGTTTAAAGTGAAAACAACGAAAGGATAAAGAGTTGGGGCATGCTCCATGGCTCACAACACTTTTGGGGTAGAAGGGCGTGCTGGAACTCCGAGATGGGGACTAGGAAGAATGACAAGTAATTCAATTATTCACACATACTTACACAAACCAAACAAGAAGTTAGTTAGTGCGTAGTTGAAGCACTTTTGATGCACGAACAAGCCATGGGCAAACACAAACTCACAAGACTCACCACGGCCCGGACTTGGGAGAAGTAACCACCTTCCCCCTTATAGTATTCTCTATGCCTGGCCACGGGCTAGCACCCAAATGTCATTTTGTCCTGGGACTTCCAAGTTGAAATCCCAAAATTCCCAAAATTGGGACTCTCGCAACTTTGGAGGTTCATAACTTTGTGTGTAGACCTCCAATTGAAGTGAGATCTAAAAAATAATTGTAGCCCTTGTCGAGAGCTTTCCAAAAATATGTGACACGCCACCTACATGAAAATAATTCAGGGTGATTCCTAACTTTTAGTGGGAGGCCATCGGGACTCCAATTCCTGAAGTGGGAGTTCACTTGGGATTGTGAGGGTTCATTCTCTCACACTTTCCTACACTTTTGGGAACATGAAATGTGACTCTTGAGCTTCACTCTTAGCCCGCACCTTTACCAACCCTTGCCTTGGTCGCGAGCTCAAGGCTAAGGTTGTGACAAAATCCATTTTATGTTGTACTGACCCCATCCACTCATGGTGATTTTATTGCATATGTGTCCTTATTAGGGTCGTATGGAATATGGACAAGCTTCCCATTTACCTTTGTTGTTGGCATGTTCTCAAAACATGACGCTTATGTGTTACTAAAAAAATCAAAGATGTGGAAGTGTGGTGGAATCTTCCAAGACCATGATGTGATGTACATGTCCATTAATCATGGAAAATTTATTAATGACTTCAGAGAACATGGGAGGGTTGCTATGAGAGAAAGCCTTCATAAACATAGGCGTGGTGATGAGTGGACAAATTAGTTCTGGACTTATTACCATTAATTCGGTAAATGATAACATTTATCATGGTTTAGTATTCAAAGTTCTTTTGTAATAATGTTATTCATCCTTGTGCATTGTGTTTATATTTGCAGAATTATGGATGGTGGGTGTTCGAAAAGTGCCCCATTCCAACCAAGACACCCAAGTGAACATTGAATCATATCATGGTGCGTTGAAACATTGGTTTTCTCTTAACACAAAAAGCCTTAGAGGGCATAGGATTGACTAGTTAGTGTGGCGATTAACAATAACCATTGCACGTCACTACATGCACACATTAGAAATGAAAAAAAAGGTTTCATAAAAAACAAGGTTATGGAGGCCATTATTACACGAAATGTGGAAAAGTTAGCCCTTATTCCATTCACCCATGTGTATCCACTAACCTTTAAGAGTGATGGAGTTTGGGCATATGGAGTTAACGCCTTCCCAATGTTATTTACGCAGTGAAATTCCCATTGACTGAAATATATTGTTGCACATGTGAATGGGCATTGCAAGGGAACATGTGTATACACCAAATTGTGATCATTCTCACATGCACAGATATTTCTTAGAAGGATATCATTCATTACTGTGGAACATGATATGGATCACATCGTGGAGGGTTGGGTCACATGTTTGCGGACCCACGACATATTCCAAATGATATGGAGTCCAATGATGATGATGAAGATGAACATCTTGAAGGTGATGATGGGATCATGGAATTTGATGCGCTCATGAACATGGAGTAATCATGTATTCAACACACACATGAAGTCTAATATGGCACAAAGGTTATTATTGTTTTCAAGTAATAAACACAAAAAATATGAAATGCAAAAACACAAGAATAGTGATAATATTAGTGTTAAATGTAGGTATTGTAACTAGGCCCCAAAATACTAGTTGGTAGAAGTAAATACAAGTGTAAGTATTGCAGTTAGACCCCAAAATTCTAATTGGTAAAGGTAAGTACAGGTGCAGGTATTGCAACAAAGCCCCAAAATTTTAGTTTGTAGAAATAAGTACAGGTGTAGGTATTACAACGAAACCCCAAAATTCCAGTTGGTAAAAGTAAGTACATGTGTAAGTATTGCAACGAAGCCCCAAAATTCTAGTTGGTAGAAGTAAGTATAAGTGTGGGTATTGTAAATTTAAATGAATAATCAACCTTAAATGAAATACCAATGCTTCAAATAACCCATTTAAATGGTTTAGATACCTTTAAATGAAGACCTAGCCCTAAACACAATACCCACAAGCAAGGTCACTTTGAAATAACCCAACCCTATATGCAATACTTGCATTCAAAGTCACTCCCAAATTATGCATGTGGGGTTTAAGCCTTTTTAAATGAAGATCCTACCCTAAATGCAATACTCGCATGTTGGGTCACTCCAAAATAATTAGTTAATTTCAAAATTGTATGCTAATAAAGGTGTGTATAAAGGTTGGGGTTGTTGATTAGGAATTCCATGATTTTTACTTTGTTTCATTGAAATTGAAAAGAGGTTGTATTGTTTGTGGAACAAATAGTACAATGACAATTGTGATCAAGTTTATCTTGGTGCAAAAAAATTTCATGAAAAAGTTGAACTTGCAATCTATAACGTGGAATGATTATCTTAAATAATACTTTTAATAACTTATTAAAACAAAAATATAATTAAATTAATCAATCTGATTTTTAAATCTAACTTTTTATTATCTAAGTAAATAAAGTTAAACCAAATGATTAGTTAATTATTTTAAATAAATAAATGATTATCTAATTCTTGATAATTAATCATTTAAATTATCTGAAATACTGGTCTATTAATTATATAATTATATGAAATTTTTTGTTGATAGTTCATTAATTATCTAAAATATTTTTTTGATCATACATTAAATTAGGGGGAAATTTATAAGGTTTAGACATATGTGAAACAATATAATTTCATTCTATATCTTCAAAAAAATTGAAAAACCATGCCAAAATTTGTGCGATTTGGAAACTCTGTGAGGGCCAAGTTGTTATGTAATGTTTTTGACACCTTCAAAAGTTGAAACATGACTCAACTATCCAAGAAACACAATAGTCTTCATAAAAAAACAACTAAGAATCCGTAGCCTTGACAAATTACTAGCTTCAACAAAAGCTCATCACCAAGGTTGTTAGATTGACTAAAATGTCGACATTGACCAAGTTAAACAACCTAGCCTAAACATGAATAATAGGTTAATAAACTATTTGTTAAGTAACCTAACTAACTACTTAGTAAGCTACCTATGTAATATAGGCCTATTATGTAATTTATTCATTAGTGTAGGCCTTTTAGGTTAATATCTTAGATGGTCTAAGTAGGTATTGAAGGTGGCTGAACTTATTAAGTAAACATATTAATTTTATAAGTAGTTTAGTAGCCCAGGCCACGTAAGCCTAATAAACATTTATGACAATTTAATATGTATTTATTATTATATTATAGCATATTAAATTTGAATTTAAAAAAATTATTTTAAAACAAACACA
>Ga0209611_10009607_pt1 | contig 14573 bp, 10 predicted proteins | sample S1TSphgellanicum_3_FD_187693 | JGI IMG/M metagenome (GOLD analysis project Ga0209611, IMG submission 187693) | Host-associated microbial communities from peat moss isolated from Minnesota, USA - S1T2_Fc - Sphagnum magellanicum MG (SPAdes) (version 2) | ecosystem: Host-associated > Plants > Peat... | reverse complement strand
CTAGTACAAATTGGGGGTAGGGGTTTGGTAAATTTTGAAGTTATGAATATTATTTTATTCTTCAACAAATACCATGTTTACAATATCTCATTATTTTTTTACAAATGAAAATATTTTGAATTGGTCCTAGATCCAATTTTTTAAAATTGTAATTAATTCCTAATTTGCAAGGCAAAAAAAAAAGAAAAAAGGAAGAAACTTCTTGCCTAAAAAAAATCATGTTATGTATGCATTTAACAAATCTAGGAGATCAAATGGATTTTTTCTTAGGGAATTATTCCATAATATATAAATAATGTTAGTAAGTTACAAATTACAAGACAAAAATCAAGGCTCAAGTGTTGGCCGGTTGAAAAAAAACCCTAACCCTACTAATAAAAAATTAACAAATATACATTTGGGTTTTCAACTAAGGTTTTGACTAATGACCTTGATTGATTTTAATGCTTGGTTGGGAAGGTCTTGAATACAATGGGGTGAGCTATTGACCTTGCTTGAGTTTTGCATTTCTTATGTATTAACCACTAACAAAATTTTCAAATTTTCATGTTTGATTATTTATAAACATGTATACTTGCTTTGATACCTAATGGGGCTTTGGTGTCTAATTTCATATTCACCCAACATTGGTTAATACGAACGTTGTGAAATTATTTTATTTTCTTAATAACCCTTGGTATTGGGTTTATCAAAATTTCAAAATAAAAAACCTTCAAGTTTTAGGTTTTTGAAAATTTTCAAAATCAAATAACCTTCAATTGTGGGTTTTTGAATTTTTTTAATGAACCAATGAGTTTTATGAAAAATTGGCTAAAGTTCAACAATTAATATGATTTTTGAGAACCACTAGTCAAGTGTTAGAACTGGTCATTTCATATTTAGGAAATTGCAAGTCGAGGGTATACATATACACAACCCTTACCCACCAGTTTTGGGCTCCAAAAAGAAAGAAAATTTAAATCCTACTTGGTCCATAAGTGGCCACCATGGTTAGTTATTTGACATGAATATTATGGGAAAAAAATTTATTGGCGAAATTTTGCCAAAATGTGTTATATATTGGTTGCTATAGTAGGCCATTTTTGGAAATTCTAATAACTTGATTATTGTTCCTCCTTTTTGTGTTTTTTGGGAGTTTGAAATAAACGTGAAGAAGGTTGGAATCATGTCGAAGTAATGAGGAGAAGCTAGGAAACAATGTGTTTTTGGTGAGGAGAAAAACGGAGGTTGCATCACAATTGGTCAAGGAGGACAAAAGGGATGGATAAGAGACATGGTGAAAGAGAGTAAAAAATAGGAAGGAGTACACAAGGGAGATGGTGAGGTGGGGGGGAAGAATTTTGAGGTTTTAGGAATGAGACTATGGAAGGATTCATAGACTAAACCTAGACTTGGTATTTTAAATTTTAAAACAAATAATAAAGAAAAAGGGAGGACGGTGTTGTGGGAGTGTGGTGCAAAGTAGGAATTAAATTTTATGTTGTGTGTTTCTAAAAGTTGTAAGGAAGGAACTTGGAGAAGAAGTTTGATACTTAATTTTAGTTAACCCTTGGTGAAGGTGAGATTTGGAAGAAGAATATAGGTAAATTAGAGAGAAGGAAGTGACAAGAAAAAGAGGGGAAAAAAAAAAGGTTTCTTACGAGTTTTGTTGTTGAGGTGCAAATGAATAAGCTAGGAAAGGTTTGGAAGAATGGATTATATCATGGAGGGAGAGAGAGGGTGGAAGTAAGGAGGAAAAATAATTTAAACAAACTAGTCTTAGTACAACTTGTTAATACAAATCCACAAAATATATCCATTGTGTAATTTTTCAAGGGGTAGAACGAACGGACCCCAAGTCTTAAGTAGATAAGTTCTTGAGGGATGGCTGCAAAGATGTCTGCAAATTCCCCCTGTCTCTGGGCCTCCTTTCACCCCTAACCCCTCTTTTAGTGGTATCCGTAAAGTAAGGAAATTTTATTAAATCTCAGTATGAAATGCTGAAACTCAAGTACGACGAAATGCTGAATCTCAGCATTTAACGCACAAAGTTCGAGAGGAATTATAGTAGCTGTACAGGTAGGAGCAGTGAAAATCTATGTAGCAGCAAGTGGAGGCGCTCAGGAAAAAAGAAAGACAGAGTGAAACTCAGCAGGAACCATCAAAATTGACGGTTTTCTGAGTTTCACCCCACCCCACCATTGAATGCTAATGTACTTTTTTGCAGGTTTTAAAAAAAATTCTCACTCGGTGTATGACCAAACTCAGGGTACTGGTGCTGTCTTTTCCTGACTTTACGCAATATCTCTATTTTATGTGGTTTTTATTTTGCTTAACAAAAATGTGAATAAAAAATGAAGTGATTTTTGATGTTTTCAATCGCCAAAAGTGATGAAAAAAAAAAAAAGGGGTAAAAATTACCATAAATTCATATTGGGTTTTTAGTGTGTAGCCTAAAATATTGACGATTAAAGATTTTGTACTTCATATCTGGTATATAGCCAGATTTGGCTAAATCCTTCTATGGATGATCACCACTTTTTTTACATCTTCTTATGGATGATTGTCACCTTGGCGATCATCCACTTTGGCTTTTTTTTAAAAAAAAAATGACCGGACCGCATACTATCCCATCTTGTACGGTGTGCTGGTGGGTGCTCGAGGACATCTCCAAATTATTTTTTGGAAGTCTCAAATGCACTGACAACAAGTCCTTGCCACAAAGTCACAGTTTTTTTTTGGGCATTCCAAAATATGCCAGAAAAATGGAAGGCAAGGAAAGCATGTAAGCATGGGCACAGGTATAGCCATTTCAAAAGGATGAATGAACTTTCCTGGAATGAGACATGGGCTATCATTCATTCATATTGGATGAAACCCCCTGGAGCATCACCCTGGGTGTGTGGGGGGTGGCATCTGGGGGTACCCAAGGACCTCATTTAATAATACCCCATTCCTTGGCTACCTATTGAGTTTTCTATTAATTAGTAGGGATTTGATTTTTGATTTTGATTTTTTTTTGAAGTTTTAAAAAAAAGCTCATGGGCTTCTTTGATTGGTCAATGACAAAAAATTGTGATGAAATTGTGGGCAATCAAAAAATAGAAACCATCCTTTATCGGGCCTAGTTCGACACTAATTAGATCATTTTCAGAAATGCCAAAAGATTCAAAAATAAAATAAAATTTTAGAAATATTTTTTTTTCCAAAAGAAAAATTAAGAATCCAATGGAAAATTTTGAGGAAATGGAAATCCTCCAAAAATTAATTAATTAATTAATTATTCAACATACATGTGTCAAAGTGGCCACCTTATTACTACTCCGATGGTTATCATATTGGCCTCCACTCATGGAGGTCCTCCTCCATAGTCGGAAATCGAATATGACTCAGCTCGGGATTAACTGAAACTGACTTACCATGGTTGACCTTGGTAACCCTATCCTGGAAACCCTCCAACCTTCCCCCTTACCATGGTAGAGGGTTCCCTAGGGTTACCAACATGAACCTTACCATGGTAGGGTTCCCTAGGGTTACCAATGTGTTGAAACCTTACCATGGTAGGGTTCCCTTGGTAATAGGTAGCTCAGGTATGTAACGTGGGTAAGCATCCTAGGTAAGTAGGTAAGGAATGTAAGTGATTGCTGTGTAAGTAGGTGCGTATGTTTAATGCATTTGGTAGCTTACTAGGTAGGTAGGTAGGTAGGTAGATGCATGTGGATGGTCGGAACGTAACTAACTACAATGGTTAACCGTGGGACATCAAAAGAAAGACTAAAACCAGTGCTAACTGGAGGAGGGTTTAATCATCATGGGTTAAGTTAATCATAGGTTCCAATCTAGGTTACCTGAAATGGGAGCAAAATTGGGTCTGATTTTTAGAACTAGAGCGAGACCGCAACTCCTCAATTCCATTTTTTGTATGGAATGTGAACCCGAAGGTTCTTCAATAATAGTCAAGAACTAGCCAACGACACTCCTATTGACCATTGTTCGTCGTCAACAACATGTGTTTTTTTGGGCCTTCCATGCTTACGCACTTCTAAAAGCACACACACAAACGCCTCGCCCTCGCCCGCCCTCATCCTCCAATAGCCTACCCAAATGGATTGGGAATTTTTGATTGGAATCACAATGGGAAGAAGAAAAAAGAAGACGAAGAAGAAGAAGAAGAAGAAGAAGAATTTATTATATTCCTAGGGTTAAGGATTTTTCATTGATGAGGAAAAAAAGCCATTTGGGTGAGTAAAAATTTGGGGGTGAGCATGAGGAGACTACTACTACTACTACTACTACTACTAACCTAGCTAGCCTATTTTTGATATGAGAAAATAATGATTTAAAAAAAAATAAAAATGTGAAAAAAAAAATCCTTAGAAGATATTAATGAAAAGGTTGGGAACAAGACAAGACTGAAACAAAAAATTTAAAATTTAAAAAAAAATTTAAAAAAAAAGAAAAAAAAGCTCATGAAACAAATTTAGGTTAAAATGGATTTGGAAAAAAAGGGTTGATCCAAAGAAAGCACAAAAGATGGATGGGAAGATATTACTGCATATCTTTCTTCTTTACAGAATAGGCAGTCGGTATGAGAAGATGGGACTCTTTTCAGATCTGTCTTTTTGATGTTGTTGTTGTTGTTGTTGTTGTGTCAGAGACAGATGATGCCCAACAAATCAATAGTTTAAATTTAACTTCGTTTCTTTGTTTTGTCTGTTGCATTTGATGGGAGCTTTCTGAACTGGGTTTGTTGACCCCGCATGTTGTTGCAGCTCTGATGATGATGATGATGATGAGGAGGAGGAGGGTGGTGTTGTAGGGGAAGTCTGACCCCCACCCCCCAAAAGAAAAAAGAGAAAAAGGTAACAACAAGAGGAGGAGGGATAGGGAGCAGGAAGAGGAAGAGGAAAATGAGGAGGAGGAGGAGGTCAACTTGATTGAGGAGGTTTTGAAACTCAAATCAGTTCCATTTTTGTTGTGTGATCTGTTATTGTTGTTGTAGGTTTTGGGGGGTTTTGGAGAAGTTGAAATAGATAGTGTTGAGGTTTTTGACAAGGTGTCCTTGCTTTGCTTCAAAGTGGGTTTTTGTTGGGTGAGTGGTTGGGTGAGTTGGGTTTGAACTGCTGCTGCTTCTTCTTCTTCTTCATCTTCTTCTTCTCTTGGACTACTACTACTACTACTACTACTGATAGGTGTTTTTCTTCTCCTGGACTTTGTGAAAAAGGTTTGGTGGGTAGTATGTATGGGAAAGCATTTTTGGGAGCAATCAATCCAAGTGTTTACAGTAAGCTTTAGGAATTGAGCTTTTCTTCTATGTTTTTGTTTACTTGGGTTGTTCTGTTTCCAGCTCCTTGGCCAAGTGGGTGGGTTTGAATCTTCTGTTGCTATCTTGTGGAGTCTTGTAAGAATTTTCTGGCAATCCTATCAGCTTTGGTAGAGTTGGATGTGGTGGAAAGTTGTGTCAGTTCACATGTTTTTGAGTTTTGTAGATTGAAGCTTTTTGTTTTGGTCAAGCTTCAGAAGTGAGTATTTTTGTGTGAATCTCACCAAGTTGTGAAGAAAGTGTTTGGGTTGATTTCCAAGATCTGTAGAAGCCCCCCCCCCCCCACTTCCCCTGAAGCATGTTGAGTTTTGGCCTAACTTCGAATCTTGTCACTGTTCAAACGTCTTCTTCTTCTTCCTGGACTTCTCTCACACATCACTGATCTTAGCAAGAACCCCAAACAAGAAAGGGAGGAGCAGCTTCAAGCTTTGGCAGTTTCAGATTTCTTTGGCTATGAGGCTGAGCTTGGAGGAGAAAAGGATAGCACACACCTTGTGGTTAAGGTATTTTGTGATGCTCTCCTCTTCTGAATTGCTTTGCAACAGAATGACACAGAGAGACACAGAGGGGGTGGGGGGTTGAAGAGGGTGGGTGCATTTTTTGTGGCTTTCAATGGATACACAGATGTCTCATGTTGTGGCAATCTGAGCATGAAGAGGGAGATGTCCGAAGGCAGTGTTATTTAGAGCTCCAAGGCATCTATCTCCTGCTGGTATTGCTTGAACTTGCTGTCTGTGGACTATGGTTTAGTGTGTGTGACTGAGACTTTGAGCTCCAGTGCATGAGGGATTTTGTTCCTTTATGTTTCTGACATCACTTTTGTATGTGGTTGCTTCCAGGGAGTTCAAGAAAGCTTGAGAGGGATAAAAGAAGGTTCTTTCTTGGAGACAATTGCAAGCCTACAGACTTTAGAGCCTTCTGTCATCAGGCTTTTTTGCTGTGTTTGAGGAGCAGGAGAAGGAGGAGACTCAGAAAGTTTGAGGACAGAAAATAAGACTTTGAAATCAAAATCAGTATGGCTGCTGCATGCTTGCCAAAAGCTTTGTCCTCAGTCATGCTGATTATACTCATACTGGTGGTTATGTTCTCCAAGGTACAAGGAGGACAACCCAGACAAGTAACAATCAACACCATGACAACAACAAACAAACTCTCACCTGAAGTCTTGTACACAACCCAAGAAGTTCCCCCTATTGCTGCTGCACAATCCCAGATTCCAAAGCTTGCAAGATCCGGCAGCATGGGGACTGATATTTCAACAACATTAGTCAGTGTTGCAATTGTGTTTATAGTGGGTCTCTCAACAAGCTTCTGGTGGAAATTTTCAAAGAAGGTGGAGCCTCCTCCTCCTCCACAGCAGGAGCAACCTCTCCATCGATCAGATTCAGAATCTGGCAGCAGCCATGGAACCCCCCAGAAGATGATGACAATGATGAGGAGTCCAACAGATGTGCAGGTGGGGCCTCTCAGAAAGTTCACACTTCAGGAAATTCTCACCATGACAAACTCGTTTGAAGTAGTCTTGGGGAAGGGTGGCCAGGGCACTGTGTATGAAGGCTCTCTCCCAGGTTCAGAACCGCAGCAAAAAGCTGCAGTGAAAAAGCTCGACAGGGACAAAGCTTTGGATGGGGTGTCGACCAACAGATCTGAGGATATGAAGAACCAAGATGCAACTGAGAAGGAATTCTGGAGTGAACTCCGCAGCATCTCCAAGCTCCACCATAGTAATATTGTGGCATTGCTTGGCTATTGCATTGAAGGTGAAAATCTTTTTCTCATCTACGAGTTTATGGAGAATGGCTCACTGCAACAGCACCTGCATGGAACAAAGAGTGAGGACTCCACTGAGTCCACTGGGCATTTCTTGGACTGGCACCAGAGAATGCAAGTGGCATTGGATGTTGCACAGGGGCTGGAGTATCTCCACAACTATGCAAAGCCGACTCTTGTCCACCGTGACATTAAGCCAAGCAACATTCTGTTCGATGCTGGCATGCATGCTAAAATTGCAGACTTTGGGCTCAGCAAGACGCAGACTTTGGATATCACAACCACTGTGCACCTCAAGGGCACTCCAGGGTATGTTGATCCTGTGTACTATGCAACAGGACAAGCCAGTGAGAAGAATGATGTATACAGTTATGGGGTGGTGCTCCTTGAGCTTGTGACAGGCAGGAGAGCCATTGAGAGAACAACAAGCTTAGTGACCTGGTGCAGAGAATTTCAGTACAGTGATCCAGACTTGGGGCCGTTACTTCTACCCAAAATGGTGGATGATAAGCTCAAGCCATGCAGTGAGTCAATGCAGCAGCAGCTACTGGCAGTTGTGCAACTGGCCATGGCCTGTGTTGATGATAACCCAGATCGACGACCCAACATGAAGGAGGTTGTGAAAAAGCTTTACATTGCAGATTGTGAAGAGCCGTCAAGCCCTGAAATTGGCAATGAGGTAAGTTGAGAACTATCCATCCTCAATTGGAGATTGAAGGCTAGTGATGAACATGATGAAATTGAAGTCCCTTGTCAGTCAATCTGAACCCTTACAATGAATGCATCACGTAGCTAGCATGATCAAGGATTGCAACACAGCACAGGCACCGATCAGGCTGGAGTGATGAAAATGTGAATGGAATAATGTGTTTTACAGTGTCACTTGAGTAACAATGGAAGAACATCAAATCATGCAAATGGGAGTTCTGCAGCACTGACATACTCTCGAGCAAACTCTAGCAATGGGTATGATTGAGACACTCAAACTTTGATTGAAGTCAGATTTTCCATTATTTTCTTCTATTGTCATCACAGGTTAACATACTGTCATTGCATATGTTAACTGCAGTTTCAGAAACTGTTTTGTTTCAGGTCCAATGTTGAGAAGAGCTTGTAGATAGCTTGTCTGAGGCTTACAATGTTTGATATAGAAAAGCAGAAATTGTGAAGAATGACTCTGAGGCTGTTATCCCCATCTACATTTATTCCCGAACATTGCATGTGCCAGCTCTTGGTTTCCTACTGAATGCTTTTTTTGGGGGTTCTGGCACTCTTTGTCTCAGGTGGTCACGCTATGAAATCACAGAAACTTCTATTATCATCAAGTACACATTCCAGAACAAGAAGATAGCAGTTAGATGCAAGATTTGGCCAACAATTAAAACCCTCGGCATGAACAAAATTGAGGCGACATTGGATAATGCACTTATGTGGAAAAAGGGTCTATGGATTTACAATGCCAACAGCAGTAGGGAGTTCACTGTGGATGAGGTTAAGCTTCAAGCTGAATGGCAGGTTGGTCTGAGGTTCCGCCGGCATTTACTGAAGGAAGGTGATCCTAGGCGAAGTCAAGGTCCATTCTGTGTTGAGTATTTGGCCCTGAAGGATGAAGATGGAAACCCCTTAATTGAGTACCATGGTGATAGATCACCACTTCCTCCCCCTCATGTAAGTGCTTCTCAGCATCTGAAAGTATTAATATACTAGAGAATGTGTTGTACAAGATCAACGTTGTAGCAAACTACAGGCTATTTGCTTTGTGAAGGGTGTCAGATTTAATCGAGGTGGGACAATTGTGCTTCTGACTGTTTTGTTTTTCATATGCCTAAGTTTAGATGTCATAGTCTGTTAGCCATTCGCCAACAAGTTCAAAGATGACATCATGTTTTTGCAGGGAGAATCCTCATTGGGGTCCTTTACAACTATCCCCTTCCAGCGACGAAGATCCTCACTGATGCAAGATGGTTCACATGTAAGAAAATCCAGAATGGCTATAACGAATTATTCTGCTATTCAATGACCTAATTTGACATGCCTGTAATACCTGAATTTGTTTTGGCTCTATGGGCTGCCTAGTGCCTCCTATAGCTTGTCACCTTGCTTTGAAGTTTATCTTCACTGTGGTATCTTTGAGGGCAAATCTTTGATGGCATTGAGCTGAGGGATGACCTATTATGGATCTGGCTTGCAAAGTAAGGTGGTCACATTCGTAGCCACTTGAAGAGAAACTGAGATGAACACTTATTAATTGGAGTGGTCATACGGATGAGAACTAGGCTACATTTTATGAGAACCTTGATTGGGTTGTGAGTGTGGAGGATGACTTACAGACCTGTTGTCACCTGACTGACTGCTTTGATATTTCAACCAAGAGTTGCTTGAACTGCAACAAGTCGAATCAAGAGCTGATCAGGAGGGACTCACAGCATTGGTCAGCTAGCAACTTTAGAGAGTGGAGATCAACAGACAACTAATTTGAATGGCTAGCTGAACATGGGAGTGAATTGCTGGATAATTGGAATGATCAGCAATATTGGAGCTTCTAATACACATATTGCAAGAAGCCACTTCTAGGTATTTAAGCTTGCACAAAATTACCTGAGATCGAAAAGAGAGTTTGCAATTTTCTTCTGTCACAAGTCCAGGCTGATTTTCTCTTCAAGTCTGGGTTTGCAATATTGATCTTCAGTCAAAAGTTGGGCCTGAATTTATTTTTCTTGAAGTCTCCCACCCATTTCAATTTACAAGACATCAGTCAGAGTACAAATACAAAGGACCCATTAAGTATCATATCACATGAGTCCATTCAACTGGTTACAGATCCAAATGTATGTGTCTGGATCAGTACTCAATGTACATGAATTGTCCAATGGATTGACCCAATACAATTCTAGCTTTGGGAATGTGTCCCTTGGGCACCCCACCCAAGAGGTGCAAGGGCATCTTCTTACATGCCAAGGGTACAATTATTTGGATGTGCCTCTTGAGATGAAGAATTGCTTCAAGTGATCACACCCCTCCTGGATGAAGAGACACGAGAATATAATTCAAAGATACAGAGATCGATCCCAAAGCGACACAATTGCACCAATGGTGGATCATCACTCCGAGTGAGGACGGTACAACCCAATCAGGATCAGTTTCCTGGACCCTAGGAAAGCTCAAATTTGCCCTCCAGCAGCACAATCCCTAACACAATGATGATACTGACTGGGGCCTTGTCTCTCCACCCTCTTAATTACTAGGCTCTGCACATCTCTCACAACCAACTCTAATAAGATTCACTAATCTCCTCTTTCTTCTTGCTTGCCGATTGATTTCCCAGAAGAAGAGAGGGGTGGGAAGAAAGGAAAAAAAAACAAAACAAAACCATACAAAACAAACAAAAATGAAAGACATTGCACCACCACGATCCACATTGCTACAAGATGCAATGTTGCATCTGAAGCAACGCAAAGGGGCAAGCTTGGCACAGATCCGGAAGCATCTAGAGTCAAACTACGAAGAGAAGCTAGATGGTACCAACAAGAAGCTTCTGTCATCGGCACTGACGGGTATGGTGCAGACAGGCAAGGTGAAAAAGCTAGGGAACATGTACAAGCTGAGCAGCAATAGTAACGAAGACGATAACCTCACCAAGGGACGACGTCGGCTTCCTGTAGGCTATTGCAAGAGTCACCATCGCCCTCATTTCGCTGGTAGCAAGCGCAAACGCAGTCGCAAAACACGTCGTCGTCGTCAACATCGCCGACGCCATCATCGTCGACGCCATCATCGTCGTCGTCACCATCGTCGCAGGCACCACAAGCGACGCCATTCACGTCGCCGACGCCATTCTCGACGCCGACGCCACTAAGCATCAATCGCCATCATCCAACAAACCCTAGCCGGCTGCTAAAAGCATCCTCATCATCATCAATCGCCAGCCATCCAGCCAGCCAGCTACCATTTGCCATTAAAATCAATTACCGGCATAATTGATTTTGTAGCCATCATTCCAATTTACCAACAACATTGTTTCAAGACCTAAAATTAAATAATAGTTTGGTTTTAAATTTTTTTTATTTTTTTATTTTTTTTGTTTGTAGGTGGTAAATTCATTGTTCACAATAACTAATCTGAAATCATTTGTTTAATTCTTTCCCCAAAAAAATGTTTGAATTATTATTTTAAAATAAAATAAAATATAATATAATACATATATTTAGTAGGTTGCCAACTAACTAATTTGAAAAATAACAAATAACCCAACACAACACAACACACACATTGCCACACACACATGCATATGTATTCCTTTTTTTAGAACAATTGATTTTTTTTCTCTTTACATGTTTGTTGGAATATGAAAATGTAAAAAAATTCTCTTGGTGAGTACTCACAAATATTATATAATAATTTCTAATGTCAAAAAAATATATGCAATTTTGACCAAAATACTCACATATGTACATGAACTAATTGTACAAGAATTCTGAATTTCACATTAAATTTTTGTCATTACATGCACATAGGATGAAATTTTAAGTCATGCTATTGTTGTTCTATGGGAGCTAATAAATGTTTGAATGAAAGATTGCACAACCATAATGATTAATGCATGCCTTATCTAGGGCCATTTGGAAAAAAATTAAATCATTTTTTGAAACCTTTAATCCACCACTTCACTAAAAATTAGATATTTCAACACCATTCCAAAACACGTAATAGGCACAAAAATGAAAAATCATTTTATTTTTATAAAAAAATTATTGATATAAATTTGGAAATTTTATATTGATCCTTATGTTATAACCATGTTCATGGTTGCAAAACATTACATATAGTAAAGGACATCATGAAGCATCATTTCATCCATTTGTCTCGTCATCCATTCATCCAGTCATCCATCTGTCTCGTCATGGTCTATTTACTCCGACGAGGCCAAGAATGAGTGGAATACAGATGCAGTGTGGCGGAGAATAATATATATTATATTAGTGTTGTAAATTTTTATTTTTATTTTTATTTTTTATTTTGGGGTTTTTGGACTTAGGTATACTCATCCTGTCTCTTTCTCAACAACTGAAAGAGTTGGGTTGGACTTTTATTCTTTCTTTTTTTTTTGAAATTTTATTTAGAATATTGGCAATTTCAAGGCTTGCGTTTGCCATAATAATAATGGCAATGAATGTCAGTTGCCATTTTAGCACACAAACTTAATTGATATATTGGTAATTGCAATGATCAGATTGCCCAGGAAAACAATTTTGCCAATAATAATAATATGTTGGATGCCAAAGGTATTATTATGATGCATGTGAAAATTGGCTGCAACAGAAACCCTAACCATTATGAACAGGGAGGGGGTCTGGATACTGGAACTTATCAACATACAAAAACAAATAAATAATTTTCAACAGATTGATACCTACTAAATAAGTAACTTATTATTTACTTACAAGTTGAACAACGTTGGGGTATATTTGCTGTCTCTGGTCTATTCCCATGGTCAGCTGTATGTATGTTGCTATCTCATGAGTCGCAAGCAGTGCAAACATCAAGATTTTCAGCGGCCACGGTCCCGATGGATACATGTGGAATGTCGTATATAAAGAGGTTTTGAAAATGTAGTTTGTAATTGTAATTTTGTAATATGTATCGTCAAATACACACACACCTGTGCATTGGGCATGGGGTTCAAACTAGTACCACATTAAAGAAGGCCTAAAAATTACACATCACAAGAAGCATGAAATACTTAACCACTTTCATTTCAATTCATTTTCATTAAGGATTTTTTTCGATTGTCTATTGTAGCCTCACTTGGAGAAAACATCCCAAAATGGATTTAGAAGCCCAGGTGCAAGGTTTAGAAGTATGGCAACAAAATTCCCCAATACTTATTCCCCAACAAATCAGTCAAAATGGGGCAATGTTTTCAACACAAAAAAACATTTTCTAAAAATTCTGGCAATAGCATATTCACTTCTTTTATTGGTCACCAACTTGTGAAAATTTGTTAGAATTTTTTTTTAAAATTTAATTCTTTCCTATCCTTTCAATTATGATTATAACATTCCTGAAGTAATTGTAGTCATTTCTCACAAGCGTATGTCTCCATGAACACCATCTTGTCTATTTTCACAATTTTTAGTATCAACTTTAATGCTTCAATTTTGTGTTCGAGTTACCATGGCTCCCCAACAGACCCAAGTGTAGATAAACTAGACAATCATGGCTAGCTCCAACAAAAGATCAAGAGATGAATTGCACACTCTTGATGCTTTTGTCTAAAATTATTTCCCAAGATCATATACCAAACATATAAATCTTTGAAGTAATAAACATACTTGTTGAGTGAAAGTAGGGGAAAAGAATGGCCAAATAGACACAAACACCAATGTCCTTTCAAGTTAAAAACAACATTGGACTTCTTTCAGGGCCAACACCATGTGAACCCATCTAAGCAACACTTAATATTGTTAATTGAATTAACAATATGGAGAGAATTGCAAATCAAGGACATGGTTACACTTCTCTACCAACAAAAAGAGATTGTTCTACATGTTGTTATTTGTCGTCATTTGACCAACATAGATATCATAGTTTTCCAAATAGTTGCCAACATAACTTGTTAATTGCGTCAACGAAAAAACACTATTATAGCTGTGGACACATACCATCAATGCAGAAAATGAGAAGTGACTAGCAAGTCTCCAATTTCTTCCTTGCAATGTCTAAAGCTACTAGTAGATTACTTTCAAACTTGGAGCTTTGACAATTCACATCTATTCAAAAGATAAATTGCCAAGCACTATGTCAAATGATGTGTGTACCACATAGCACATGGTTATTAGTTGCAAAACACAGAACATAAAGAGGATAAATTAAAATGAGTCTAAAGCATACAATATAAGCATCCCCAATGGTGCTCCCCATGTGACACTTCACATTACTATTGGATGACAAAAAGTCAAAACATGCTGGTTTGGCTCAGGAAAATAGTTTTTCTCCTACATATTTGCACAGCTTGCTAGAGTTGGTAAAAGGCGCAACAAAGTTGTGCACTTGCTAGAGAAGAGTGTAATAAATATGATTTGACTGGTGTTCCATGTTTTGATTGGCCAATCATAAGGACTTGTCCAGCTGGTTTGTTATTAGTAATCTCCCCACCTATTTGTGAATTCAATTTTAGTTGTATGGGTGGGGTTGTGAAATAGGAGTTAACTAAGCTTGGATGTGAAATAATTTGGCAAGGTCCCATACTAAACACCCCTAGGGATGCTCTTAGAGCATGCCCAAGGGTAGCAATAGATTGACTTTTACACTAATTTTGGATGAAGATTTACAACCAAAAACAAAAATGTGAGCTAGTAAAAATGCACATGTTCGCAAGAGCATATGTAACAGGAAATGATTGTTTCTCATTGGCCAACTACAATGATTGGCTTACGTTTTGAGAGTTAAGTAGTCTCTCTTCTTGTGTACAATCCATCTTTTCAAGTTCATTAGGGGGGGG
>Ga0209611_10009606_pt1 | contig 14573 bp, 10 predicted proteins | sample S1TSphgellanicum_3_FD_187693 | JGI IMG/M metagenome (GOLD analysis project Ga0209611, IMG submission 187693) | Host-associated microbial communities from peat moss isolated from Minnesota, USA - S1T2_Fc - Sphagnum magellanicum MG (SPAdes) (version 2) | ecosystem: Host-associated > Plants > Peat... | reverse complement strand
CCTCAACCAAAAGTCTGCAGATCACCAGATTTTTATGATGAGTTCCAGTAGGTAGCCAAGAATATAGAAGGATCCTTTTTTTTTCCACTTTCATATTTAGTCTGTAGTCAAATCTGGCTAAACCATCTTATGGATGATCACAACTTCAGCTACATCACAAAATTGAAAAAAAAAAAACATGAGATCACAAACACTTTGGACCCATTTTATACATGCACCCAAAGTGTGTATGAGGAGCGCCAAGATGTGTTCGGGCACCACCAGACACCTCTTGCACCAGGGTAAAAAGGACAGTGAAGGAAAAGAAAGAAGCCATGCAGCAGTACTTTTGCACAACTAAGAGTACGTATACATATAATGTTGTCGGGGGCCCTTTGCAAGGCCCACTATAATTAGCACATGTGGTTAATTCCCTCCCTCAAAGACGCGCAATTCAAAGTAAAATATCCAAACCCATGTGAGTAAAATATCCAAACCCATGTGCGAATTGTAGTGGGCCTTCTTCTCCCCTCCCCCCCTCTCTCTCTCTCAGCTCTAGGGTTTGGATACTTCACTTCAGATTGGGCGATTTTCGTTGTTTTTGTGAAAGTTTCACGTAATCACGACTTCCTTTTGAAGCTTGTACTTGAAGACAAGAATCTACACGTACCCAGTACGGCTGTTGAATCTGGAAATGGAAATCGGGAATCGCACGGCAGGATGCTTTACGATTAGCGATCGTGGTGATGATGACGATTGCTTCATGACGATGATTCTTGTATACAATCTGCACTTGAGGAGACAAGGAGAATGGGATTTGTCAACGAAGTTTTTTTTGTGTGTTTTCTCCTCCTTATCATCATGATGATTCTCTTCTGTTTTTACAATTTTCATATTTCCTAACGGTCATCGGGCGAAAGATATCCACAGCTTCCCAATGACACAGTAGTCTTGCTTGCCTTCTTGGCAATGATCTTGTGACCAACAACAAAAGTTTCAAGTGCTCAGCAGTAGTTTCTCCAGCTCTCTGCTCCTTGTGCATCCTCAGGTAAACTTGATGAAACGGGGAGTGACACAGAGAGATAGAGAGACAGAGAGCAAAGGACTCATTTCTTTGTGCTTCTTTTTTAGGTTGGATGGTGCTTGGGTTGGAACATTTACGTCAAAACAAAGATTGTAAGTAATAGAAACTCGGGGTCAATTGGAATTTTGGGTGCTTGCTCTCTGTCTTTCTCTCTTGAGACTTTCTGTGTGGACAATTCAATGGCAAGTTTTTGTTTTGATGATGGAAAGATGAGAAGGTTTTGGTTGGAGTGCAGGTGCTGCTGCACTGGCGACCACGGAGGAGTTTGTGGTTAAGCTTGTATTACCGGTGCTGGTAGCACTGGATTATGCAATAACACTCGTGATGGGCTGTTTTCATCCCGAGGGTGTGAGAACAACACCTCCAGGCTATGAGGAGCCAACTGTCCTTGCCAAAGAAACAGCATGTATGTATGTTAGTCCTCCCATCTCTTCTCTACCCACCCACCAATCTTGTTCCAAAATCCTCTTCTTTTGTAAGAAGCCACAGTTTTCTGCTTTCTGATGAACTCGGTGTAACATCTCATCTCTCCTCTGAAAAGATTTTGCAATTCCTCTTTCTCTGAAAGAAATCTTCCCTACTACAATTCACAGATTTTGCAGAGTCTTGAGTTCTTGAGGAGTTACTTCATTGCAAAGCTTTTTCTTTGAACTTCTTCCCTACCATTCACAGATTTTGTAGAGTCTTCTCAGTTGTTGAGCAGGAGTTGTGACTTTGAGTTTTGCAAAACCCTTTTTTTCTCTGGAAGTGCTTCCCCTACTACTATTCACACATTCATCTCAAAGACTCCCCCCCAAAATGTGCGAATCTTTGAGACTTTGGGGAGTCCGAGGTTTTGGGGAGTAGTTTTTCATTGTGATTTGTTATGGGCTTTGGGGCATTGTTGGGCAGTCAACGTGAGTGAGGTAGAGGTCCTTTACGAGCTTTTCAAGAAAATCAGCAGCTCAGTCATTGATGATGGCCTCATTCATAAGGTTGGGTTTTTGCCTCTTCTCTGCAACAAACTACTCTGCCTCTTCCTCCAGTCTTATTTTCTTTGAACACAAAATAAAAAATTTTGTGCTCAAAAGAGTCAAGTAAGAAGTATGAGAAATGTTGGGTGAATTTCACATGATCATCCACTGGCTCTACTGAACACAAAACTCTGGACACAATTGAGGGTTTAAAACACCGAGCATCAAGCACCAGACAAAATGGAGGATATGTTTCCTCTTTTCACTGTAAGTCTTGAGACTGGAAGTTGTGCCCCATCTATTGCAGGTTTTTTGCTGAGTTTGAAGGTTTCTCAGGTTTGAGGGGTGCAAACCTTGTAACATTTTGTCAGGTTCTCTGCAGGAAGAGTTTCAGTTGGCACTATTCAGAAACAGCAAAGTAGAGAACCTTTTTGCTGATCGGGTAACACCTCTGTCTCTGTCTCTCTGCTGCTAATGCAGTGGTTGGTTGATTGGGTCACAAATGGTGCATTTTGTTAGCAGGTGTAGAAGAACTTATTTGGAAGATGGAGGGGACTTCACATACTTTGGAATGTTTCCTCAGAATTCATTTTTATGGCTGCTGCCTTACTGTTTTTGCAGGTGTTCCAACTCTTTGATGTGAAACGAAATGGGGTGATTGAGTTTGGGGAGTTTGTACGGTCACTCAGTGTGTTCCACCCCCATTCACGAAACGAAGAAAAAATGGAGTGTGAGACCATCACTACCATTACTCCCACTGCTGCTACTGTTTCTGCCTCATTCTTGTTCATGCATGATCTTAGCCCACAAGGCCCCAGAAAAAAATCAGATTACTTCAGGACACCTGAAGTTGCTTTCAGATGGTTCAGGATTGGGTTGCTCAGTTGTGTTCTTTTCTGTATTCATTATTGCAGTTGCGTTTAAGTTATATGACTTGCATCAGACAGGCTATATTGAACGTGAGGAGGTATTTACAATCTATGGACATACCCTTGACTCTACCCACAAGTTTGTTTTCTTTTCCTGTTCTTTCTCTATGCCATTGAAAGAGAAAAAAATGAGGTCATGGTTCAAGTAGGAGATGTGAGGATTTGAGGTCTTGCTTTTGACCTTAGCCTTTATACATGTCTCCTGCTGAACCTGGAAGGTGTTTTCTTGCTGTGTACCCTTGTGGTTTGAAACCATCTGCTTTCCAATAAGTGATCTTAACAGTATAACACATCTAAAAACTTTAGGACCTTCCACTTTGTGAGGACCCAAGGTCTTCTTGATCAGCTATGGATCTGTATAGTGGATGCCCTGGATTTTGAGGATTCCCTGCTGTGAGAACCAAATAGCACCACCCACCATGAGGTTATTGCACAAAACTCACATGAGTTTATTGTGAGAGGCGAGAGTAGAGGGAGAGAGAGTTTTCAACAAAGATGCATCAACAGGCAGAAGTGAAAATGGTGAAAGACTTAAGGGGATGGTTGGGTGTACAGGTGAAAGAGATGCTGGATGCTCTGTTGTCTGAATCAGACATGGATTTGTCAGATGATGTTATCGATGCCATCGTGGATAAGGTCCATATAATATTCCCCCTCATAAGCCTGAGCTAATGAGATTGAGCTGAGATTTTTTCACCCTAGAGGTATCAGTAGCAAATACCATTTTGGCCAACCATAAGAGATGATAAGAATTCTTTTCTTTTAAGGATCCATGTATGCTTATGAAATGCTGGGTTATATAGGAAATGACTAAATGCATGTTGCTCATGTCTGGAAAAATCACAGACCTTTGCAGAAGCCAACACAAAGGAAGCTGGGCGGATTGACAAGGAGGAATGGTGCAATTTTGTGATGCGTCATCCATCACTACTGAGAAATATGACACTACCATACCTTTCGTAAGCACCTTTTGACACACACTGACGTGTAGTGTATATGTATGATACAAGCTCTAAACCTGTGAAAATTGGTGTCTACATTACACACTCTGAACCTGTGATTGCTTTTGGTTGAGATTCAGTTTTAGGCCATCCTACTGTATGTTACTCCACTGAAATTCTCTATTTTTGCACTACTGCAGGGACATCACAATGTCATTTCCTAGCTTTCTCTCACATCCAGATTTGGAGGACTCATTGGATGACTGAACCTGGCATAAGAATGTCAAGATCTATTCTCCTGGGGTTTATTTTTTGCAGGGGCCTTTTAGTTGCAGATCTCTTTTTCCAGAGGAAAACTCTTCTTCTGTCATTAGGACAATGGTAATCAGGTCATTTTTATGCAAAGCCTTTCTATCTGTCATATGAAGAGATTAGGTTCTACTGTAGGGGAAATGATGTACCATAAGAGACTCGGGTGGAAGATGTGTTTTGCATAATAGGCACTAACCTGGGGTACTCAAAACGCATCATGCACACATCACAGGCAACTTCTTTGATCTGCTACTGAATGATCACCAGATTGGTATTCTGTATTTCAGCAGGTCATCGTCTTCCATTTGCCTCATAAGACTCTCAGAAGCATTTGTAGATGAGTTTGAAATGTCTCTCAGCTCACTACTGGACTTCAGTTTTTCTTAGATCTTCAATTGAAGAGAAGTGTGTACACGAGACAATTGAAATGTACAAATCCAAACTAGAGCTTTTTGCTTCCCAGACTATTCTCTCTCTTGCTTGATGTATGAGCTACTACTTTTTCCATTCTGTCAAGAAACTGGGTAAATGCAACACCTGCAGATGTTGGTCAGGAATGCCACAAGTGTTTGGTGTACTATAACAAAAAAGCTTCATAAAATACCAGAGGCTCAACTGGTGGATTGGTGACAGGTGGATTGGCAACAAAAGATAGACATGGAGCCATGGTAACCCTGAGCAGCATGAATCAAATATGCCCAAACCTTTTTGAGCTGGTGAAGGTGTTTGGCTATAATGCTAACATTTATCCTTACCAGTATATTAGGGCCACATAATGTGGTTTAGGGTTTAACTTTTTGCTGTCCACACCAAAGCTTGAGTGGCAGCTACCAACATATATCATCACCAACCAAAAATGGAAATCAGTCTAGATCTCCATGACGTAAATTTCTTTTCTTCTTCTTTTATCCCATTTTTTTGTTGGAGCTTTCCAGTCTATGCTTTCTTGTATGCAAGTTTGCATTTGGAGCTTCACAGTGTGCATTAGCTAAGAACTTGCGATTAGGAGCTCTGCAATAGAGACTCTGGCCAAGAACTTTTGATAGAGATTTTTGTAGTAGAGATATTCACAATTTTGTGAAAGAAGATTTGATTCAAGAGAGCAGTATCGTAGACAGTTCTTTGTAGACCCTTCTGTAGCAAGGACATGCGAAGAAAGAGAGACGCTCCAAGAGAGAGAGAGGGAATGAAGGAAGAAAGAGAAAAAGAGGGAAGGGGAAAAAGGAAAAAAAACAAGGGAGAGGAGGAGGGAGGGTTTGTTAACATTGAGTTAATCCTTCATTTTTGGAGGCTTTATGTAACACCAACAAGAAATTCTGAGATCTACCTTTTTTGAAGATTAACCTAACATTAGGTGTTAGAAAATGTTAAATGTTAACACCAATGCCATGTCAATTGCCACATAGGATTTGTTGTTAGTTACCATTGAAAGTGTGGACTCATGTAAATTTTTATCATCCTAAACATTGGCCTACCCCCACCACTACCAACGGGTGTGACATGGCCTTAAGGGATTAACTAGGGACTCACCTATACCTACGTTACGAGATATAGTTATAGGGTTACATATAGCCTACTTATAGGATTATTTAGGGATTTTTTTAGGTTAGTGGATATCTAACTATCATTTAAAGGAATATCTATAGATGATTCATAGCCTTTTATGTAGATCCTATGTAGCCCCTAACATAGGTAGTCCCTTTATGTATTAGTATCAATGTTAATAGTTTATATTATTAACATTTATATTATTATTATATATTATAATTATTCATATATATTAGTATCAAGATTAATAGGTAGATTATGTTAGTATAACCTTTAGCTAATATGTAATAATGGCAACTAGGATGCAACTAAAATATTTATCTCATATTGTTTGTTTTATTTTTCAAATTTGTAAAGTATATAATTAAGTGCATGAGAAGTATTAAAAAACAAGTGACATATGAGATGCTTGAAAAAAATTCAACGAGATGATAAGGGGTTAATTCTTGATTTTTTAAAATCCATAAAATATTATGTTCCAAAAGGGAAAGGTGTCCACTTCTAGACGCAACTAAATGGATGTAGTACCCATCATGGTAGCTTATATAAAGGTTATAAAAATACAACATGGTAGTGAGGAAAAGGTTTATGGAAAATTTCAAAAAGGTAGGGCAATCGAATAATCAAAAAGTAGCAACATTTCCCTTAACTAGTGTTTTGTGGGATGGAATTAATAACTATCAAACCATAATGTTCACCTAAGATGCCATCCATCCCAACATTGGACTAAAAAAACAAAAAAATTGAAAGGGTAGCCTAAAATAACATGGACCATTGGCAAGTAAGTTATTGTTTGCCAATAGTCATCCAGGAGAAAAATAAGATGAAATACATTTTCATGAGTGAAGGGGTACAACAAAATGGACACTACCTATTGCCATGTCCCTTCCCAAAAAGTTGCATATGTTCAAATGAAGCTAAAAAGGCAATAAACCTATTCCTCCCCTCACCTTTGAGTTTGTTCTTCAAAATACCAAAGCTACCAAAAACATACAAAAGAAGATTGAAAAGAAAGTAGGTGGCATGGAAAAAGAAAGTAGCATTGATGCCACCATATAAATGGCTAGAAAAACTAGAAGGTAGTTGATTTTCAATGTTCAAAATATGACTCACCTTCAAACAAGCAAGAATTCAAGCCCAAAATCTCATCACCATGTGCAAAGAAGCTTGCATAAAAACACCAAAATATTGCAAAGCTTCTCATCACAATCATCCAACTTGGGGATTATATTTTAAACATTAAATAACTTAAACTTTGTTCACACATGAACTACTTTCAAGCTAAAACTCAATTAACTACATTAACCCAACTTAGCATTAACATAATTAAGACTTAATTAGGTAGTTAAACTAGCATTCTTGACACACATAACCGAAAACAAATCACCACCATGTAATTTTCTTTCTTGCATCTTGATTAATTTGAGCATTCAAAAATCACGAATGTGAACTATGTAGGAAAAAAATGCTAGTGAGAATAATCGATGGTTCATAATGGAAAGGTCCCACCTTTGAACTAACTATTCAATAGCTAAATGATCATTTGAGACAAATGTACAACATAGGCAATTAAGAAGCCACATCAAAATTAAATATAAAATCTAAATGTTTCACTTTTGTGTTAATAATTTAACTTGGAACTTTGGAATAAACAATCCAAATGCATTGCATTTACAAAAATGAAGATATGTAGTCCTTTAGATTGAAGAATGATCTAACACGATGTGTCTTTTGTCCATCATATAATTAATGCTTCTTTGAAACCTTTAAATTGTAATAAATAAAACACACCATTGTCTAGAACATATATGCACTGAAAAAACCATAACTTTGATTTTAACTTTGGTTTCACTAATTATAAAATCATTTAATAGTACACATAATATTATAATTTACTATAATTTATTCAAAGTTACAAGTGCATTTGATATATGCATGTTTGACATGTGATGAACTTTATTTATTGTTGAAATGCATGCACTTAATGTCCATATATCCTCTATGTTGAAAACAACCTTGAGTTGTACATAATAAATAACAATTCAAACTACAAAATTTTATTTTATTTTTATAAATATTAAGTAAAATTTATGATATCTCAAAATATATACACATCCATGTTTTTATGCACATGCAAATTGACAATTCATAACATATCAAGCATATCAAACATGTGCTCAATATATATAGATTCATTTTCAAAATTTCAAAATTTATGGTTTTCCTTACAATAAACATTCATAAATGACCCAAAAAAATGGTTATACACACATTCATATGCTTTCACATCCATATTTTTGTTGTGACCATCTTTTACTTTGGATTTCAACAACTTAGTATATAATCAATATGTGAGCACAATTGTTTTACAAGATTCTATTAATGCATCTATTTTCAAACCATATAATTAAACCCAAATCCAAGAAGTGGTTACAAAAAAAATGGCTCATTATAACATGAATGCACCCATCATTTAATTCCACATTAATCCTATGTGGTATGTTGGAAGTCTCGTGATAACAAAAAACTTCCATTTAATATTCTATGATAATCTTCTACAACATCCTTTAAACTCCACAAAATGATAGAACCTCCATGAAAATCCTCTATGGTATGAAAAAATACCCATGAGTGTACACAAATGTCCTTAGAATTTGGAAACATTGCAACCCAAAATGAGTGCCAAGTTCATTGTAGGGTAATTATTTATACATCACCCATTGTCATATTCCACATTTGCTAATACAAAGTCTTTTGCCTTCCCAAAAATCCAAACTACAATAAAAATGCACCTATGTTTACTCCTACAAGGGGCATTATAACATACATCAATAAATTTCATAAAAGTAGAATATGAACTTTAAACCCTAAACTAGATTGAAAATTGAAATAAATTATTACAAAGATTGGCACTTCCATCAAGAATTGGGTGGGCTTCTCATTTGAAACATGAAGTATGATTCATTTTCTGGTGACTTTTTTTTTATTGGGACTAATTATTGTCTTTGAAACCCACCATGCAATAATATTAGCTTTGGTGGTTGGTAACAACACATTAGATCTTTGCTTTTGTGTCAAAAAAATCTTGTGGAACTCACCACTTGAATCCATAATCCTTTGATGCTCAATGATTTTATGTTTGATACTATGATGATGAACACCCAAGATAAGTGATTTAATACCTTGTGACAAGCTACCTTTAGAGTTTACAATAGTTATAAGTAAAGCAACAATGCTATGACAAGTGCATGTAAGCATGAACAATGAGCATGTGAACATGAGCAAATGAACCAAACATAATATTTTTGGTAATATTCTTACCATGTGAAAGGGATATTTTATGACAACAATAATGTTTTTGCCACATTCTAATAGAAGTGGAATTCCTCGTCATCATAGACCTAGGCCTATATATTATGCCACATCAGTAATAAACATAAGGCCATGGCACACCTACATTGGAAGGTGACATTATTTTTGTGGTCATTTGATGGCTTGTTAAGTTGTTTATTTTTAAGGTGATTTGATGTCAATATAAAATTTACAATTGATTTAGCCTACTTTCATCAATTATTTTCACCTATTCATTATAACATTAATTTTAAAGTTGAAGACATTAAACTCCATTAAACATCATACAAACACCAATCTATCAATTCATAATAACAAATTAAAAACAACTAACACACAAAAACTAACCTAGGAAATAAATCATTACACATAAATTGATTTATGATAACAAACAAACTTTTCATTCCTCACAATGAAGAAAACATGTATAGTTAATTCAAAGTGCCATGTTACTTAACCTTCAATGACCATGTATACCATCATGAATCATTCCATATTTTCATAAGAAAATACAAGCCTATTCTATGTTCATGGCACAAGACAATAAAAGGTGAATTTCATTCCAATTCCATGTAAAATGATGAATGAATTCCTCAACATCCTTGAAAAAACATCACATGCTACAAAATATAATATGTGTTTATAGGAAACCCAAGTCCCTTGCTCACCCAACAACCTAGCCATAATCGACATGAAATTGAAATATGTACAAGTTAAGAAGTTACCTATTATTACATCATACTACTTATTATTTTGGGGAGGACTTGACATTAAACTATATATTCTACCATACCTTGGTAAAGGAACCTCCATAGCTTGCAAGACAACCACTTCAAGAAGACAATGGACTACCATTTGTTGACATGTTGCATTGACATTTGAAAAGGTGGTTGCATGAAACCTTTTAATTGTTGGAAAAAAAGGACCATGTTGTCACATTTGATGGTGGATTGATAGGATTTGAATTCTCGCCACCAAATAAACTATGCAATGCAGCCTTTCACCATTTGTTGAACTAAAAGCCTACTTGTTCTAGAAATTTAATATCATATTGGGACAAATCAATGGCTTCTTGCACATGCCAAGTTTCAAGCACACTTGGAACCCTCAACACATCAATTGATGTCATCAAGACAAAACCAAACTTGTGAATTTGAAGAGGGCCACCAATGTATTGAGCAAACCAACCATAGTAACAAGGAAAAAGAACATTGACAAGAACTTTTCCAATATGATCAAAGCTTTACAAAGATTGCAAGGTTGTCTTGTGGTTCATGTAAAACATTTAACATTTTATGAAGGGGGGCAACGTTCAATACACTAGTTGCCATCTTTGCATGGTGGTTCAAACACTTTTGTAAATGCATGTCAATCCATGGGGTTTTGTGGACCCATCATATTTGAACCCAAATTACATCTAACTAAAGTTGTGCCATTTATTGACATGATTATGCCCATCTAAATCCCCATTTGATTTGGGGGCTAGACATGGTTTACACTTGGTGGAGCCAGAAATTTTTTCACCCTCTAGGTGAAGGACATGTGAAGTGCATGAAGGATCAAACACATATTTTTCAATAGTGATTGCAATTTTATGTGGGTCACCAGGTTTTGTTGTGCATCAAAAAATAAATTCACTTTATTAAGGACCACTCCCACATTGACCAACTTTGAAATAAATTTAATACAAGGTTGATTATTTAAAAACACAAATTTAATCATTGGACATGGTAATAAACAAATAGGCTCTTCATTTACCCAATTGTTGAAGCCAAATGTTATAATTTTTTTTTATAAATTAAAAGTTTTCATGTTGGCAACCTCCTCAAAAGAAAACATATGCTTTATAAAAAAATGATATAATTAAGGATCTAGAGGACAAAATATATGTTTTAAAAACATCATGAAGAACAAATAAACAATAGTTAATTGTAAGAGCTAAAAAACTTAAATGTTTAATGAATCCACCCCATTATTTAACTTGGAAGTGCCAAAATGTTAACCAATTGTTAAGTTCCACAAGTCCACCTTTGTTGGCAACCTTAGATGAATACCGAGGTGAAAGCATATTATAAAGGGGGGCGGGGCAACTTGAAAATGTTTCCAATCCCATATTTTTGAGGTGAAAAAAACAACACATGTTAATGAAATCTTTGGGCATATGATCTATTGCATCCTCATTTCTTGAATATCTACCAAATTGATCTTATGTTGTAGTAACAACTTAATTATTTTTGTGTTTCACTATTAATATGTACATAAATTGCAATAGGTTAATGTGTAATGCACACATGGAGGTTTCAATCCCTTGAAGCCTCACCAACCATTGTAAAGAAAGAGAATATAATCATTAAGGATTATAATTCCAAACAAATGGGAACCTTCTTCAAGGATACCTTTGAAACACTCTTTGAAAAATGCACTTCCTTTTAGCTTGACACATCCATTTCAAAGTACATATAGATCGCCAATAATGTACAATTTGAAGAATTCATGAATTTATGTGAATTTTTGTAAATAACAATACTTAGGTTCTAATCAAAACTTGACGCACTCCCAACTCCTTGAAGGACTCAAATGTGGGTCGAAGTAGATTACAGTGGAAGAGGGAGGAGTCGGAGCACGCTCCCTAGTTCACAACACTTTGAGGGGTAAAGGGGCGTGTTGGAGTTCCGAGATGGGATTAGGAAGAGTTAACAAGCTTCACTCACTCACACGGGCCGGCACACAACCCACACAAAGTGGTTAGTGCATAGTTGGAACACCTTGGTGCTAGGATGAGCAAACGGGCAACACGGACACACAAGACTCACCACGGCCCGGACTTGGGGGAAGCCACCACCTTCCCCCTTATAATATACTATGTGGCTGGTCACGGAACCTACATCCAAATGGTTTTTCTCTCCCGGGACTCCCGAGTGGGAGTCCCGAAATCGTGTTGATTGGGACTCTTGCAACTTTGGATCCCCATAACTTTGCGAGCAGACCTCGGATCGTGATGTGGTCTAAAGCAAAGTTGTAACTCTTGTCAAGAGCTTTCCAACAATATGTCGCACGCCCCCTGCAGCCAAGTAAATCGGGTCGATTCCTGACTTTTTGTGGTCGAAAGTCAAACTGGCAGTTTGACTCCCGGCCCTTCTTTTGGCCATAACTTGTGTTTCAGATGTCCAAATGAGCAATGTGAGCCCATTTTAGACATCTACATTCCAAGATATTTTTAATGATATAAAAAACGTCACAAGCCATTGAGTTTTGGCCCCTGTAATCGCTCTTTGAAGTTTTGAGAGTCCTCCGGGACTCCATCTCCCAAAGTGGGAGTTGTCTTGGGAATGTGAGGGTTCACTCCCTCATACTCCCTCACATTTTCTTACACTCCCGGGAGTGTGTGATGTGACTCCCGGGCTTCCTTTTGGCCCGCAACCTTGTAACCCCTTTTGCCTTAGTCACGAACCCAAAACCAAGGTTGCAACAAAACTAGTTTTAGATTTTTGCATGCAAGGAGGACAAAACAAAGATAAAGAGTTCATAAAAAAATTCAAATACCTTTTCTTAAACACCATTTGTGTCACAATGTTGATGGCAATAGATAACAATCGAAAGTTGAAATCCACCACTTTGCCTTCCTCATTTTCCATGCAGATATCATCAATTGTCATTGTGCTATTAATCTCTTTTGTTTTCACGTACTAAAAAAATTATAAACATTTCACTATGAAAAGTTCAATTGAGCAAATCTTGCACAAGTGCCACCACTAGGAACCTACTATTAACATTGAAATATTAATGAGGAATACTTCACCTACCAACTTGTGTTAAAGGTGGTATTGAAACTTTTGATAATGTGTTTTGGGAAATTCCTTAGCCATTGTTAGATAAAAAACCACAACAATGTGCATGGAGCTTAAATGAAGGTTCATAAAAGGTCCATATCATTGTGTCAACTTACAAATGCTTCATGTAAACTTTTATTGCCTTAACGTAATTATAATAAATTAACATTATAGCCCAAGGTTAAGGAGCCAACTACACATGTCTATTGGATTTTTTTAGCAAGTAGTAATTTAATACCAAGTGCACACCGACATTAGCCAAAAGTGTAATGCTAGTTAGTAGTAGTAGAATAAATACACTACTAGAAATCTTGTCATTTGCAACCAGTCATTATGCAATTGGCATGCAACTGGTTGTCGTTTGTAACTATCTTGGTCATGTTTGCAACTACAAATTTGGTATTGTATAATTTTTGGGCCATACGGTTATGTGTGCAACCAACATGCAACTAAATGTGTACAACATGGACACGTGTCATAAAAATAATGGCTTAAATTTATACATACTTAAATATTATACTTAATATATCTATATAGGCTATATATAATAGTATTATGTATCTTTAGTACTAAGGTTAACCCCATGTTAACTTAGGCTAGCCTAAACTAACCTAGGTTAAATAAACAAAAAAGTTAAACTAACCATGGCTAAATTTATTAGATTAAACCGATTATGGCTAAATTAAATTAAACTATATTAATTATGGCTAAACTAAATTATGTTAAATTAAACTAGGCTAAAATAAATATGGCTAAATAAAGTTAGGTAATAATATTTATGGCTAAACTAAATTAAGCTAAATTAAATTATGATAAAATAAATATGGTTAAATTAAACTATGCTAAAATATTTATGGCTAAACTAAATTAGGCTAAAATTGACAATGGTAAAATTAAGTTAGGTTAAACTAATTATTGTTAAACTAAATTATGTTAAATTAAATTAAACTAAACCGTGGTTTAAATATGTTTGACTTTATTTTATTTTGGAATATTTTTTCAGAAAATGCACATTTGATTAAACGAAAATATATTCAAAATCAATTAATATGATAATATTAATATTTTATTATAAATAATCATAATTATTAATTAAATTTTTATTATAATTATAGTGATAATCAATTATATATATGTAATCAATAGTTATTATATATTTTATTTTATTTATTTATGTTAAAATATTAATGCAAATAGGCTACATTAATTAACCTACAAGTATACAAACGTCCTAAGCAATTATTAATTTAAACTAGATAATAATATCAAAATCATATTTTCATTAAGTAATCATAATTACTAAATATCCTATAATCATCTTTGAAGTGCAAAAGAAAAGGAGTAATGAAAAACTAACAAGAAGAAAAATAAGAAAAATAAGCTTTCCAAGTTATAAAACGTTTTATTTTTGTTTTTTTTCTTAGGACCCCTCCTACTTTCAAAGCTCATAACTTTCTTATTTCTTATTCATTTTAAACGATTTAAAGTGCTGTAGGAGCGCCATCTGAATTCCTACAAATCACATTGGAACTTTAATAGCAAAAAAATAACATAAAATGAACTTTCTAGGTGTTTAAGAACCGTCCTTAATAAAAAAACAAATTGAGTTTTTTTGACCCTCTTTACTTTGGGGGGCCATAACTTTC
>Ga0209611_10009604_pt1 | contig 14577 bp, 11 predicted proteins | sample S1TSphgellanicum_3_FD_187693 | JGI IMG/M metagenome (GOLD analysis project Ga0209611, IMG submission 187693) | Host-associated microbial communities from peat moss isolated from Minnesota, USA - S1T2_Fc - Sphagnum magellanicum MG (SPAdes) (version 2) | ecosystem: Host-associated > Plants > Peat... | reverse complement strand
CAACGGCACTGGCCAAGATCAGCAACAACACTAATGATGGTCTCAGAGTTGAGACCATGAACACACCCATCTCTCCTCCCACTTCTGCAGCAACTTGGAGTGACATGACTGTAGTGGTGGGTACAACAAATCAAGTTTCCTCCTTGACAGCAGGAACAAGAAGAAAAATTTTTATACCTCCACTCAGCATGTTTTCTTGGTGCAGAAACCTTCTCAAGAAGCTTCCTTCAGGAAGATTTGAAATTCAGAAATCTATAGCGAAATCGGAAACACAGACAGAAACAACGGAGGATTGAAGCAAAGTTTTCTAACAGTCCAGTGCTTTTCAGCCACGATTCTGTTCCAGAAATTGATTTCCTTTGCAGTCATACACAGAACAAGTTGCAATTCTTGGTCTTGCGCATGCAAATCTGAAGGAAGGAAAGACTTCATTCCCATTCACTTTTGGGGAAGCTCGACGGGTGCATTATGCACCGGGTTCACACTAGTATGTTAAATTATGTTTTGTCATGTTCATTGGATCAAAGGTTGATTTAAAGTTAAACCTTGGGAATGATGTATAATGCATGTTGCAGCTAATCGAATAGGGAATTGAATTATTGTAATAACTTGTGTGAATGATTACTATCTATTTATATTTCAACAATCTTTTGTTTGATTAGTGTCCAACTTTTATCAAGCCTAGGAAATTTTTCATACATATGTAAATATTTTATTCTTGTATTAAATATAATTTGAACATTAAAAAAAATTATCCATAATAATAGAATTGGAAAAGTATTTTTATAATCTTCAAATGTTCCATTTGCACCATTTACAAGGCCATTTGATCTTAAATAATTCCATGCACAAAATTTTATTAACACGTTTTTTTGTTTACAATTCATGATGAAATATTGTTCTTTCGTTTGGAATTGTTGATAACTTAAAATGAAAAGGACACAAATATGTTTTCCCTCTATATGCAAGTTTCATAATTTTAAGTTTTAAAGGATTAACATTTATAGTTTCTCTAATATAATGTCAAAGCGTATTTTGTATAATACACATAAGTGTAAAAACATTTCCAATATTTGTTTTACCCATCAAAAAAATGTTCATATGATATACATTCATTTACTTGTTGTGAAATATCTTGAAATATATATTTTTCAAATGTATAATTACATTTCTTTTTAATTTCAAATGATAAATCATATGATTCTACATCTTTGGTGTTAGTAGGGTGCAAGCATGGTAAACTAGAAAATTAAAGTTCCTTGCAATAGAATTGGAAAGTAGCCATAAAATAAGCTATAATATATTAAATTTAGAAATATTAATTAGTTTAATGATTAATATGAACATATTTGTGATTCATACATATGATATTACAGTTATATTTGAATTTCACATGTTAAATATGCAATTAAGTAGATTTTTCCAAAATGCAAGTAGAAAAAAATTGCTTACAAAATAGAAAAAATCCCACAAAGTAAAATGCAAGTAGATGAAATATTAGATTATTTCCATCTTCAAGTTAATGATGCTCTAAAATGTACATATATGCTTTCAACTTTAACACACTATATTCATGATATATCAAACTACTAATGAAAAGTAATGTTTGAACACAATTTTGACTAGTCAACTTCAAACACATTTGTGACATAATTCAATTGTTTTAAAGGTTTTGAAATTTTGTATTCAATTTACTATAAACCCAATAAAGGGCGTCATGATTCTATAATGCTACTTTAAGTGATTTTGACTCTACTTTTTTCTATTTGTATAAAAAAACAGGACGATTTTTAGATTAAATTTTCAATGTTTTTCTATCTATTTTACAATGCTTGCACCTAATAATTTTATTTTTTTGTTTGGATTGTTTTACATTAACAACTTCTTTTGAAAGAAAATATTCCCATTCATTTGTTGCATAAAAGTTAGCATATTTTATCACATTTTATTTTAAATTATCCCTTTCATCATCATCTTTAATAATCTTATTAAATTTGAACACAAATTGCTTTCAAATCATTTCAATTTTATCTTTTTATTTCATGTAAAAAAAATTCGATGAATCTTCATCATATTTCAAATAAATTTCAGATTTTTTTCAAAGGTTTAGATGATTAAAAATTTTCTTTACAATATTTTTTTGGATATTTACATTATAATCAACCACAAACTATTCCATGCAAAGCTTTGTTGATTATCATGTCGATTAATATATTTATTAATAAAATGAATTTATGTTGAATCTAAAGGTAAACATTCTAAGTTTTTTGTGGAAATAATACAAAAGCCTTATTTTCTTCTTCACATGTATTTATGAATGAAAAGATTTGTGGCATGATGTAATGGAATTGACAATGTTATATGAATTGCTTGTTGAACAAACATTTGTTGTGCATCCAAGAATGCATTTCCTAGTTTTTTAATATGTTTGAATGCTTTTGTTTGTTCATGTTTACATTTTTCCAAAATTAATTACATCTTTTGTGTAATTGATTTATCCATTTTTGTTAAATATGAAATGCAATATGAAGCAACAACATCTGGATCCAAAATAAATTGCACATTAGTATTTGCTTCACATAAAGGTCCACCGTGTGTACTATACACACTTGTTCATATATCATTAGGTTTTCGTTTAAAAAGCAATGTTAGTTTTTGTAACCTTGAACGCAATGCCAAAATATACATGTCTTCATTTAATTGTAAATTTAACAAAAACTCATCAAAACATGTGTTCATTAAAACCCATACTAACAAGTTTTTCAAAAGTCTTTATAACATTTTTTTGTGTCATAGTTATGATCTTGATCTAAAGGTAATGTCTCATTGGAGGTTTCGAGTATTGAAATCTACAAATTGCATCTCATTTTTTCCTACATATTTGTCCACACACCAATAAACACAAGAATCTATATATTAAAAAAACTATGAATCCACATATAATATAAAACATTTTTTATTATTACTATAAGAAAAATTATTATGCACTTTATACATCATAAATATCACTACAAGAAATTTGGAAATTAACCAATATTTTTTCACCTACGTTTTAATTGCAATGGACACATGTGCAATTGAAAATGCCTAGTTGCTTTGGACAAGTGCCATAAAACAACTAATTGTAAAAAACATTGTGTGGCGTGGTAATGAACCGATAATCACATAATGTTACAATTGCATTTGCAACTGCATAGTCATGAAATACATCAAATATATTATTGATTATTATTATTTTTTAATTTTTATTGTTATTTGTGATTTATAGTAATTTTAAATGATTAGATTCTAAACTAAAACACATCAAATAATGTTATATAATTAGTAATTTTGTGGAATTTTATACATTTCATATGTATAATATTTTTATGTTAACTTAAAATTATAATTAAGATATAATGTATATTAAATATATATAAATATAATTTATATTATGTATGATGACATTAATTATATGCCTAATCTACCTAACCTATTTAATTAACTTATCCTAATTTAATTATTAACTTACAGTAACTTATATATCATAACCGACTTACTAATTTTAATAGGTAGGTTCAACTAAGTTAAATCGTTACCTAATACATAAATATAAACTAGGTTAGTTATTCTTGTTTAATACCTAGTATGTTAATATAGACTAGGATAATTTTCAATTTGAAGTTTAATTAATAATGTAAAATTCAATTACCACCAATGACAACATTAAATGTAATTCTATAAACTTTGATAATCAATTGTAATCACAAACGTGATGCAACATGTGGTTTAATCATCTATGTATACTTGGTAAAATATGCAATTGCAAAAATGACTTGGTTTTCATCCATCAATGGAATCTAATAATAATTGATAAATTATGTTGACTTTCATCAATTTTGTAATCCAAACACAAGGTATTCAAAAATTGTGGCTGCATTTATAAAATCTACAATCAATTTGTTTCACAATCACATATGTGATTATTAACATTTGTGATTTAATGACACATAAGACTACTACATGTGTACTTGCAAAATGAGTTGATAATAGTCGCACTTTAGTTGCAAACACATGGTTTGGAATAAACAAGAGTTATTTTTGTGTATTTCCTATAAAACTTCATATCAAACTGAATAATGTGTCTTACAAGACTTCACATTAAAATCAACACCAAATGAGATCTATTTGTTAGACCTTAACAAACCTTATGAAACTTAAGCACCAAAAATAAAATCAATGCAAGTTAGAATTTGTTTCGAAATTAAAAAAACATAATAAATAAACAAAATATAACACATGATCAACAAGCTAAACAATATTTTTAAAACATTATTTTATATAATTCTTTGCAATAATTCATATGTCTTTCAAGTTAATTCAATATTCAAAATCTTCACAACTCCTCAAAATATTTGTGACTCTATAATCCATAATTTACACAACTTATATATACACAAACAAACATCCAAATCTATAAAGCAAAAAAACTATGAGTCCACATATACATAATATGTTTATTATTACTATAAAAAGTATATATTTTGCACTTTATACACCAATTCAATAGTAAATCATACATCAATGCCAATTGAAATGTGTTTCACATATTTAAATTTTAAAACTTGACAAAAACCTACAAGTCCATATATACAATAAATTATTTATTATCGTTATGAACAACAATATATTTTGCACTTTATACACTAACTAAACAATACATCATGTGCAAAATTTCACACTTAAATTGACACTAAGTGAAAACTAGTTCATAGATCTAAGTGCCAAAACTCGACAAAACCTTCTATCATCCATCCCAATATCCATGTGTATGGAAAAAAACCAATATCAATTTCCAAAATCCAAAATGTTCAAACCCCTGAACAAAATGTAACCATGCCCACTATGCTTGTAAATCCAAAAATTTCAACCTTATGATTTTCACAAATTTGCCCAATTTATATACCTAAAACCCAAAGCAAATCAATATGTGTTGTTTATATAACCAAAATTATCTTACACACCCTAAAATCTATTGATGATGAATTAGCCATAATCACCCCATCGATATACTCAAACCATCTTTATAAAAAAATTGTTTAATGTATCAAAATTCTACATAGTAACCTATTATGTACAATTTAAAAACTAAACATTAACCAACATTTATGCACTTTTGATAGCAAAAAACCCCACTATTTCTACAATATAAGGTTGAATACATATTTCCCCTATAACTTCTTATCCTTAAAAAGCCCCATATACAAGCCTTACTTTGCCTTGAAATTTGCAAGGGTTTTAAAATGACAACCAATAAGTGTTTGTATCATATTGATCTTTTACACATTTTTATTGATTTTGCAATTAATTCGTGGTTGCACTTCACACATCACCATACATCTACATGCAAAGCAATAATAACCACCATCCCCACTAGTCAAAGATGAAAGGAGGCACTTCGAACAAATGTTCTCAAAAAATGAGTCCCAATGGGAATCGTGAAATTCCTTGCAACCTACAACAAAAATATCCCAAAAATCAAAAACATATATAAAAAAACCATGTACCAAACTTAATAAGTCAACTTCAAAAACTAAATCTATGAATCAAAACTTTTCCACATAAATTTAAAATCAATATAACCCCAACATGAATGGAAAACTTATGTAATAATAAAAGACAACCAATTTTTTTTTAAAATCACCTCAAAGGTTGTTTTGAACTTTGATTTTTTTGTCTTCTTCTTGTGTACCTTAGTAAGCTTTTGCACAAAAGCTTCTTTAAGAGCTAGAATAACAACAATTGATGAATAATTAGTCACCAATTGTTGTTCCCCATACATAGCACTACCAATATTTTTCATCAATAATGTTGCTAGTTCCCCAGTGGTGTATATTTCCACCATATTCATATATTGCAATAGAACCTAGGAAAAAAGCCAAAGCACATGTGTGTCTTCAAATTCAACCCCATTTGCAAATATCAATATGAAGGATTTAAATGATCATCCATAAATACCAATGACCACCATCTCAAAGGTGCCAAACTTTTCAAGGTTTTTTTAATGAAAAAATTCACAAATTCAGTGAATATACACAATCTTCAAATTGATAAAAAATGGATCAATGGGTTCAATTATTGTTGTTATTTCTACCCTCAAGACAAACCTCCAATCGCCTTTCTCAATTTTGTTGTGAGTTATCACACCAAAAATTGACACCTTCACAAAACAACCAACATACAACCTATTCGAAAATGTTGTCATGAATCCAAAACCAACTATGAGGGTAATTATCATATACCCAAAAACATCAATTAGATAAAAATGGATATATTTGTGTCCACTACCAGGAACATAATAAAAACCATATTAGTTCATAATCAAGCTGTCAAAACATGCACCCAACATCCACTTTTCTACTTTGACAATAGACACAACATTTATAGTAGCACGCCTCTTCTTGCTAGGGTTTATAACTATAGTGATCATTGAAACAAAAAAAAAAGAACTTGACCCAAAAACTCCAAGACTAATTATAAGAGAAGACCTAAGCTCCCAAATTGAAATGAATTCAAAACAAAACTTTCTAGAAAAAAAATATACAATTGCAACAACTAAAATTGTATGCTAAATTTGGTTTCAAAATCTAAACAACAAAAATAGAATAGTAGACAACACATTGAAAACACCAAAAATTGCAATGTATTTTTGTTATGTGGAATCTAACATAGGGGGAGAACAAGGAAATACCGAAATATCAAATAACCTTATTAATAGTGAAGGAAGCCACATAATGAAAAATACAAAAATCAATTATTATGCAGCACATGTGCTGAAGAAAAAAATGGTTAGTGAAATATATTGAAGTGATAGTAAATTAGAGTCTATTACATTGTTAAAAGCTAAATTTGTGGAGGCAATGAAGAAGAAGGAAGATGAAGAAGAATCAATTCCTTTTGTGAACAAAAAAATGAGAAACAAATCACAAAGTTGGACACCAAATTGATCCTAAGGCACCAACAATAATAGAGGAAAAGACATGAAAAAATTCAAATTTCAAATTGTTGCTCTAGTAGGAGTTTGAATTTCTTTACTATTACATTAAAGACACCTTGCAAGAATTGATATCTTGTTTAAAAAAAACATGGCAGCAAAGGGAAACAACATGGTCTAGAAACAATGAAGGAGGCCATAGAAGGAAAAAACAAAATTAGTTTTTGTGAAGCACAAGAAAAAAATGGTTAATGAAATTAAATGATAGTAAATATAAAGTAGAACATATTGCCAAAAGCCAGATCTATGGAGGTAGTGCAAAAGAAGGAAGGTGAAGTGGAATAAATTTCTTATGTGGAGAAAAGCGGGATACAAAACTTGCGAGTTAATTAAACTAGTCAACAATTAGGTAGAATTAAAGTAATAAGAATAAGATAAGGCATTTAAGGAGGAAGATGAAGAGGAGGAACTAGCTCCAAGGCATAAAAACACAAAGTTGGGTACCAAACTGGCCTTAAGACACCAATAACAATACAACAAAAGACTTCACAAAATTCAAAATTGAGATTACATCACATGTATGAACACAACGATTTACTATAAAGCACCCCCAATGTGAATCCAACACCATAATAAACAAATGAAATATCACAAACAAATGCTTGTGTGAAGAAAGCAATTTATTGTCAAGCAAATCCAACCTTTTGTGGACTTGATAGAAGCAAATAGGGCCCTCCCCCCCTTTGGGCGCAGGGGCCTAACAAAGGTGGCATCTTCATTAAATGAAAAACCAGGTCAAATGGATGGATGTGTTCTAACGTTGTAACTCTTAACCCCCAAACTTTTAGCCCTAGAAGAAAAGATAGCTTGGAAGGATGAACCCAAGGTTCGATGAAAAAATAATAGCTTGATGTAGGATGACCTAGAAAAAGTTAGATGAAAAAAATAGATGGATGAAGGTTGATATCAATATTATTATTAAATGAGAAACCAGTTCAAATGGATGTGTTCTAACTTCTGAACCCCCCATCAAAAGCCCTAGAAAGGAGAAGAGATTGCTTGGAAGGATGATCTAAGGTAGACAGATTGGATGATAAATAGTGGCTGGTTTTTGAAAATCTGGTAATTCAATGGATGATTGGTTTGTGACCGGTTATAGGCAGTCGTCGTCGTCGTCGTCTCTCTCTCTCTCTTCTCTCCCCCTCCGAACCCTAGTCGCCTCTCTTGCCGTCGTCCCTCCCCTCCTCTCTGCAGTTGAGAGGCGAACTGCACAGCTCGCGCAATCTCACCTCTGGACCTTTTTTTTTTTCCTCGGCAGAGAGAATTGTTGAAGAAGAGCTCTTCTCTTCAGTCGAGAATCTTTTGGATTTTTTATTTTGGTGCTCTGTTTTTTCGTGGTTTTTGTTTCAAAACCCTAAGACGGGAGGAGGAAAGAACGCGTGACTGGTTACCATGGCCTTGGCTTTCGCGGTGCCGGAGGTAGCAGAGAACCTCGAGGGATGGGGACCAGGTCCAGCTAGCGTGCCGTCGCAGCTGGAGCATGTGCCGTATGCACCATTTAGCAAGGCTGATCGCGTGGGCCGCGCCTCGGACTGGACTGCACAGGCGTTCAAATATGCTTCCGGTACTTCTGCCTTCCCGTCCTTGTTCCCATTTTCATCTTGCAGAATGTCTGAAAGAACAAGAGGCTTGTAGATCTGCGTTCTGTTTTTGGATCAAAGCCGTTGATGCTGTGATGTTCTGCCATCATCCGTCCAGTATACCTTGGCCAGAGCTAATGCCCACGCTCCACGTGGTTTTGGACTCAACGAAGTCGATAGATGTTACGCATTGTAGTCATTCCAGCTACGATGTGGAACAATGTGTCCCATTTTCAACCGAGATTAATGAACTGAGATGATGGCAGCAATTCTCAGGGTATCTCTTACATGCCATCATGGTGATTTCAGTTTCCTTCTTCTGAGCCATTTTATCATAATTTTCAGAGGCGATCAGCTGATCTGGTGCATCCCTTCTAACTTTGTAGTATTCCTTTTCTACCTTTCTTTCCAAAAAGGTGCTTGTAACAGATGTACCCCACTTGAGGAACTACATGTGCAGATAACCATATGGCATGCACTCTGGTTGCAAACTCTGACCTAGGAATTGCATTATTTGAGGTTGCATGGTTCTGTTGCAATCTCAAATATAAACCTCCATATGTTTGAACAGCTGTAGCTTTCTTGGATCAGGATAAATGCCTAGATAGGTTGAGGTGCAGAAATGCAAACCTTTGTGCTGAAACTGTACTGGTTTTCAAGCCTTTTTGCTGTTGACAAACTCTCTTTTGAACTCAATATTCTCTTCAATACTATTTATAGTCACCCACAGTTCACAACTTTTATTCTGCAATAAGTTGTGCAGTCAATATTCTGACCAAAGTCATGGTTTTGTTGTAGTTCTCACTTTTTATTCAGTGACCTCAGTTGTGAGAGACCATCCAGCACTATGCTCAAAGCAATGTGAAAAGAAACTTTCATGGTGATAAAGATTGTCATTGGGGCTTCTTGAGCTTTTGAATTGATTAGAGGCTAGAGCCTCTCTTGGATCTATTTGGGATTCTAACTTCCAGCAAGTTTTTGATCTTTGTAGGTCGCTATGATCGCAACAACACAGGAGGGAATGCTGTCTTCAACTTCTTCTCCAATGAGGATGAGGTCTCTACCATTATAGCTTTCCTCCCTACTCATCTCCTCTCAAGTTTTTGGTCTCTCTTGCTGGGTGGAAAGAATGAATTGGTTATTTCTGTTTTCCATAGGCCCATTTTCTCTCTTTAGGACAGAATGGAGACAGAACACCGGTCAATCTCCTTGGCCATCCTCAACCTCCTTCACTATCCTACTTATGCATGACATTAGCTGTTAAGCACAGCCTTGGAATTGGCAATCAAAGTGTTTTAATTTATGCGGTGGTATTTGGTCATGAGAAATGAAGTGAAGTTTATGCACAGATGCTTGAATGAGGATGATATTGACTCCTGTGACTGGGTCTTCCTGTTGCTTTCAGAAATGTGGCAGAAACTCAGGATGCAGATTTTGTATAATGGTTTTTTTTTAAATTTTTGTTTGGTCCTGATAAATGTCCTGAATGGAAGTCTTTCTTGCTTGACTCACTGTGACAGTCAATAGTGTTATTTTGCATCCCTGCAGACACAAGGTTGTTTTTAAAAGTTTTTTCTTGATTCTGTGAGCAGACTGGAAACTCAGCTTCTGGAAAAGACTGGTTTTTAACCTGGATTTCTTTGCAAATCATCTCATTCTTCCGTGCTTGTGAACTTCAGGACTCATTTCATTTGGTTGACACAAGGCCTCCTCCCAGACCCAAGTATGGTGCACGCAGATTCCAACAGGTGCAAATTGTTTCTTTTCTCTGAAGCATGGAGGTTTCCAATCTGCAGCAGTCACTGTTTATTTTTTGTTGGGGTGTTAGCTAGTTGGACCAATGGTGGTGTGAAGAGAGCAACTTATTCTCTGGGAAATTCTCTGTTTTGTCTACTGCAGAGGTTCCAGAGGAGGGACAGGGATGAGGGGCGACGCGATGGAGGTCGTGACAGTGGGGCAGGTGCTGACAGGGAGAGGCAGCGGCGTGAAAGATTACAGCAGCAAAAGAGAGGACAATGGAATGCCTATTGGCAGGACAAAAATGCACCCCGCAATGTCTACAACAGCTCGGTATGTGGATCAAGTTGAAGCCTTTGGACTATTCAGTTTAAAGAGTTCTTGCTTCACTCTTGGAACTCTTAGTTGCATATATGCTCGTAATGGTATCCTCCCCAGTGAACAGAGATGTTAAAGTCTAGAAGGTTGGTAAAGTCTTTAAAAGAGGATTAGCACTAAAGAAGTTGGTTTCTTTAAACAGGATCTGATTCTGGTTCTGCCCAAAAATCAGAGGGGTCTTGAATGCAAGCCTTAGATGGATACTGGATTTTTCATGGCTGGAAGTTGAGGACAAGTCAGTAAGTTCTTTGGTGTTGATAGCTCACGTTATTGTTGTCCAGCAGCTTTCTTACAGGCATGCCAGGCTTGCCTAATCTTTCATCTGTTGGGGAGTGTTGACTGTCTATTATATGTGCTATGATAGATTCGAGGTTCTACTGTAGTGGTGTGCAACCTTTATGACATGTCATTGGAGGGTGTGCAGGTTGATATCCGACCTGAATGGTCAGTCTTGGAGCAGATTCCACTCACATCACTGTCAAAACTCAGCTATGATGTTGGTGAACCTGAAGATATGTATGGTCTTCCTTCAATACTTGATTCTTATTCAATACCTGTTCAGTCTGTATTTATCCTGAATGTCTTGTCATGTCAGTTCTTTTAACCTGTACCAGACACTAAATCCATGCTCTAAAGTGCTAGAATGTTTTTGACAATGGTGTGCAGTACAACATGTGGCACCCTGGACTACTATGACAAAGCTTGTGATCGTGTGACTCCCAAAGTAAGCTAACCTTCTTTTGTTCAAAAACTGTGTTTGGAGTTATAGTTTCCAACTGTTGATCATCTTTGGAAGCTAGTCACTGTAAATGTTGCTGTCTGGAGGTCACCAAACATACAAGAGAGTTTTGATATTGTCTGAACTTCTTTTGAGTTTTATGTTCTTTTTATTTGATGCCTCTCTTCTCTTTGTCCCGTAGTCTGCTGTTGTGTTCTCTTGATGTTTGGTCTGAAATCTTAGATTATCTCAGATTATCTCAGATTCTTTGTTTAGATTGACTCAAATATTAGGTGCAGAGGGTCCTCAAGACTAGTTACATTCTTGAAAATGGCAGCTGCATGGATTTAATAATCAACGAAAGAACTGCCCAAATAATTGGAACTGACTTCACCATTCCATCTTGCCGTTCATAGACAGAGCGTGTTCTGGAAAGGTTTGAGAACCGACAGTTTTACAAGGTCACCACTACTGATGACCCTGTCATCAGGTATATAATCAATGCCATGTTGAACCACAATCCCTGTTTTGCAAGTCTTCCAATTGTCTTTGTGTGTATGTCACTGTATCAATTTCACTTTGCATGCTGAGTTTCCTGGTATTTAGTGACCACACCAATATTATTTCAGTTCTTCTTTTTTTTAATATTCATTCACCCTTGCACAGGCGGCTGCTGTTGGAGAGTGAAGATGTTGGCACAGTGTTCGCAACAGATGCCATTCTGTCAACCCTCATGTGTGCACCGCGATCTGTTTACTCGTGGGACATTGTTGCTCAGCGTGTTGGCAACAAGCTTTTCTTTGATAAGCGTGATTCTTCTTTTGATCTTCTCACTGTGAGTATCCTCTTCACCCATTGGCATTTGAAAAGGTAGGAACTTCTGTTTTTCATATCTTACATTACTTTTGTGATTCTTGCTGTGGATTACTATGTAAAGCTATGAATTATCCAGAACCAGATTCAGTTTGCAGTTATATGCAAGCTCCAAACAGATGTCACTAGTTGGGCAATATTTGACTTGGAGTTCAAGAAAGTCAAGCACTCCCTCCTACACCACCATCTTTGAATAGTTTTTTTTCCTTAGCTGCCAGCTCAATCCTCTACTATTTTTTGTTTGGAATTCTGATCATTTCCATGATGTATTTATAGGTATATGAGACTGCTCAGGAACCAATTCCAGAAGAGAAAGAGAGCATCAATTCAATGCACTCTCTCAGTCAGGAAGCGACTTTCATCAACCAGAATTTCTCCCAGCAAGTTCTGCAGAAGGTAATAATGATTGTTGTGCTGTTGTCTGTTAAATTCATCTTGTAGTTATCAGTAGCCTCTGCAGAATGTCTAGAGCCAGACAGCATAACTCTAGAGGCACTCCAGAGTGGATGCAATTAATATTCAATGTGTAAGTAACACTTAACACTTATTTGTTGGTAATGGAGGAGCTTCGTGACTGTCACAGGAGTGTACTGGCCAATTTTAGTTGATCACAAACTAAATGCAAGCTCTATATCTTTGGGCTTCAGAGGTTGGTTCACCATCCATTCCTTCTGAAGGATTAACAGTATCTTTCTGTCTTTTGTCAATAGGAAGGGAAGAAATATGAATTCAAGGAGCCCAACCCTTTTGCTTCAGAGAATGAGGAAGTGGCACCTATTGCTTACCGGTACCGCAAGTGGAAGCTTGATGAGGTAAGAATATTCTTTGCACCATGTGTCTGTGTCCCATGCATTGTGCTCAATGACTTATTTACAGTGTTTTCCAGAAACCATTTCTAATTCCAAATGTCTAGTTTTCTTCCTCTTTTTTCCTCAGTTTTATTTTGCTGATCGTAACTTGTTTAGAACTAGAGAATCACTGTACTGCAGTGCCTAAGGTGTTATGTGCTTTATATTCAACAAGTTTCTAATGTTGCAGTTTGGAAATTGATGCCAACTGTGTAGGAAACCACTCTTGTGGCCAGATGTGAGCTTCACAGTGTTGCAGAAGTGAAAGGTCAGGAGATTTTGCTGACAGTGAACTCTTTGAATGAGTTTGACTCCAAAATCACAGGGGTGGATTGGCGGCATAAGATAGAAAACCAGCGTGGAGCGGTGGGTTACAATACTACACTTATCCCCAATACTAGCCCCCAAGTAGTTCACAAGTGGCACAAAGATCTAGTCCCGAAAATACAGTTTGCATACAGGTTCCATTTACTTGAAAACAGCAGAAGTGTGGGTGCACTGATGAGCAGGTTGCTTCTACCACAATTTAGAAACTTTGAAAGTTAGCCACAATATGAGACAAGCATTTGCCAAATTCAGTACTGATATAACCCAGTCATATTTGTGGGTTGCAGGTGCTGGCGACAGAACTAAAAAATAATGCTAACAAGCTAGCAAAATGGACTGCCCAAGCACTTCTTGCAGGAGCTGAGCAGGTATTTTGTTTTTCAATTTCTTTTTTCATTGCAGTTTTCCAAGATGATAAAGCATTTTTCTTGTAAGCACTCCTCATAAAAGGTGGGGCATGTTTTCTGTAGGATTCTTTTCATTTGTAAATGCTGAACACTGAGTCCTGACCAAAAACAGAGCCATTTGGCTTTTGACCACTCAATTCTTTTCAGTGTTGAGAATCACCTAGAGATCCTTCAATGTTACAACTGTGCTTTGAAGCATTGTAACTTCGGATTTTATTTTTGGCCTATTTTTCACTGCAGATGAAATTGGGTTATGTGTCAAGAGTGCACCCAAAGGACAGCTACAACCATGTGCTGCTCACAGTGCAAGGCTACAAGCCCAAAGAATTCGCAGCACAGATTAACCTGAGTGTCAACAACATGTGGGGCATTTTGAAGGTCCATGCAGCAACTCATTTTCTAATTTCTACTTCATAGCTTGTAGAATATGACCATTATATGGACCATTTGGACTATCCCACTGTTTACTACATCACGAATCTCATTAATGTTTTGAGGACCTGAAACTTGGAACCTTTGCTGCAGACCATTGTTGATATATGCATGAAATTGGATGAGGGCAAGTACTTGCTTGTGAAGGACCCAAACAAGCCCATCATAAGGTAATTGCACCTGATACAGTGCTGGCTTTAGTAATCCAGCATTTTACCATATTTCTGTTTACTTGGAAACATGC
>Ga0209611_10009602_pt1 | contig 14579 bp, 10 predicted proteins | sample S1TSphgellanicum_3_FD_187693 | JGI IMG/M metagenome (GOLD analysis project Ga0209611, IMG submission 187693) | Host-associated microbial communities from peat moss isolated from Minnesota, USA - S1T2_Fc - Sphagnum magellanicum MG (SPAdes) (version 2) | ecosystem: Host-associated > Plants > Peat... | reverse complement strand
AAAAAAAAAAAAAAAAAAAAAAAAAAAAAAAAAAACAAAACAAAAAAAAAAAAAAAACTGTGAAAAAAACAACAACAAAAGCTATGGAAACAACAACAGTTACAACAACAAAAGTAGACTGCAACAACAGCAACAAATGCAACAGCAATGACAGCAACAGAAACAACAACAACAACAACAATTATTAGTTGTATTAGTGATAATAATAATGACAAACAGGTGTTAAGAGAGAGCTTTGTAGGTGGGGCTTTTCTGCAAAGCGTGGTTTTCTTTGTTGCTGCTGCTGCTGCTGCGTCTTCTTCTTCTTCTTCGTCTGTTGGTTGTTTGTTTGTTTGTTTGTTTCACGATTGGTTTTGTAAGGATCGCTCGTCATCGTGTGCACTGAAACTGCGCAATGGAATGGGGCTCGACTTCAGTGCTGCTGCTGCCGCTGCTGTGAGGGTACGGGATCTCTTCTTCTTCTTTCTTTCTTTCTTTCTTTCTTTTCTTCACTTTTGTTTCGGCGTCCCACAGTATTGTTTTGTTTTGTGCTCTAATGCTTTGTACGCTTCCTGCGTTTTGGAGTTTTTGGTGTTTGTTTTGTTTTGTGTCGTTTTTCCCCCCTTTCTCCTGCTTGTTAGTTTGTAGAAACGACTGTTTTTTTCCAGTGCTACATACAAGGCTTGCGGTTTTTCAGTCCTTAAGACCATGCCCTCTTTTTTCCTTCTTGTTATTGGAGTACACAGTGATGTCACTCTTGTTCTCCTTTTTTTTCTGATCTACTTTGAACTCTCTTGTGTATCAAGAGGTCTGTTCACAACAGGCTTCATATCCGAAGAAATTCGTTTATGGAAATCAGTTGTTCCCATCAAAAGAGCTAACACTCGATCTTGCTTTCACAAGAGTTCTTTGTCTTGTCTTATGTACAAGATGTTGAATCTCCCCTGAAAAACAAAATCAGGGTTTTTTCATATGCCAAGCTTTGTCACTCTTGGTGATGTGAATACTTTTTCACAGGCTCCTTTTTCTTTCTTTAGGTTGCTGGCATTCACGAAGAGTATGTCAGCTCTGGTCTGAATACTGCTTCTTTTGCTGACAATCACATCTGACCCGTTCTCTCCTTTTCCCTTACATAGCTCCAACTGTTGGTGATCCTGAAATTGGAAACCTTGTCTGTCTTTGTTTGACAATTCATAGCATGATCCAGGAGGAACACAGGTCCTGCCCAAGTCACATTGCAATTTACTGTTCTGGTTGCTTGCAATCTCATCAGGATGCTTTGGGCAATGCTCTCCTGACCACTCTTTCTCAAGTTACCTCCCTGCTGTCTTGCCATGTTTTTCCAAATGTTGTCTGTATTGTATTATTGCCCATGAGAGGTTGTTGCTATGTCCAATGATGTCTTGACATGATTTTCACTCTGAAACCTTGTGCAGATCTTCCACTTTTCTTTGCCAGCTAATTGATGAAGCATCTTCAGGATGGAGAACAGGCGTCAATCATCAGTGGCATCCTTATACTCTGATGAGCTGGGTCAGCGAGTGTTGAAGATTGCAAGCAATGTGTTCTTTGGGTTCTTCGTTGTATTGGTTCTCACCTTCACAGTATTTGCCATCACTTATAAACCTCCGGATCCGTGGTTGCAATCCTTGAGATCGTACAATGAGCTATTCAGCAGTGTTGACAACTCAACGTTCCAACATGATGATTCCATTCTAGTCACTGGAGACGATCTGAAGACCAATGTTGACACTGCACCTGGCCCGAAAGCTATAACTGAAGAAGATGTGCAGAACACTCCGGTGCAACTTGCTGGGAGTTGTGATTCCTCCACATCAGTGATCAATTGCTCAGATCCAGCTGTGAAAAGTTCGATTGAACGTTATAACTTTCTGAAGTTTCCTGCTCTCAACTTCTATGAGTATCGGGACCCTGTGGGTGGTGCTGCTAAGAATGAATGTGATATAGCCTGGAAGTACCGCAGCAAGAGAGCCAAGACACGACGGATTTACAGAGACTTTAGGCGGTACATTCTAAAGAAGGATGCTGCATGTGCAATTTCTGTTCACAAGGTTGGCAAGTGGCATTCTGGAATCAATGCTCGGCCAAGGAAAGGTGGGGATGCTTCATCAACTACAGACATGGAGAAAGGAGTGGATGTTGTGGAGGATTCACTGGGGCCTGCCTCATCGCAGCCAGATACTGAGTTTTACACTCAGAGATATCTGTATTATGAAAGAGGCGGTGATTACTGTAAGAGCATGAGTCAGTTTGAGTGGAGCTTCTTGTGTGCCCTGGGTGAGGCACGCTACCTCAACCGCACATTTGTCATGGACTTGGATTTCTGTCTGGCAGGAGCCAACAATCCAGGACATGAGGATGAAACCAATAAAGACTTTCGCTTCTACTTTGACTATGAGCATCTGCAAGAGTCCACACCCATGATTGAGAAGAACACGTTCCTTCAGGAGCTTCAAGAATGGAACTCCAAACACAAGACACATGCAATCTCACCACACTACATACCCAATTTCAAGGTGGCTCCCGCGAGCTTGCAAAATGACACTGGGACAGTTCTGTGGCGCAGATTTGATGATGTTGTGGAGACAAACAATTATTGGTACCGTGTCTGTGAAGGGGAGGCTGAGAAATACATTGAGCGACCATGGAATCTTATGTGGAAGTCCAGGAGGCTCATGGACATCGTGACCGCAATCTGCAACAAGCTGGAGTGGGATTTTGATACGGTGCATGTAGTACGTGGGGAGAAGGCAAAGAACAAGCAACTTTGGCCAAACTTGGATGCAGACACTTCCCCTGAAAGTCTTCTGAGCAAGGTACAAAAACAGCTTGATTTCCGACGGAAGATCTACATTGCAACAAATGAGATGGAGTCTGACTACTTTGATAAGCTGAGAAGCTGGAATGAGGTTTACCTGCTGGATGATTTCAAGGAGCTTTGGAGCAATACGAGTGAGTGGTATAAATCAACTCTGGCACTTACGGGTGGCCAACCAGTTGAGTTTGATGGCTACATGAGGGTGATAGTAGATACAGAGATGCTGTACAGAGGTAAGAAAAATATTGAGACATTCAATGATCTAACTGGTGATTGTAAGAACGGTGTAGGTAGATGTTAAAAGTAAGAGGCAAACCAGTGGGGAGGTGGAATAGTGGGTCTGTGAGACAGTTTTGAGAGGTACATAGTTGATGCTGTATGCTGCAAACCCATGGGTCTCCTTTTCAAGCAAGTAGTTCTTACTGCGTACTGCTTGATCAGATTGTATGCCCATCATGTGCAGTGTACAAGCCTTGTACATCCCATGAACTCAAAAAAGAAAACTTTGCAGTGGATCAAATCGCATTTTGTATCCTATGCAGTTGCAGAAAGACGTAGAAGTGTAGATGGAGTCAATGAACTGTGCTGGAAATTGAATGAAAAGCATATGAGTCTTCTATCATCCCAGGGGACAATTTGACTTCTAACAGAGAGCTCAATCCCGTGAGTTATTGCCGACCAAGGAAGCAGCAAAACTAGGGATTGGGGAAAGTGCAAGATGGGCACAGAGAAAGAGGTACTTTTTGCATTGGTGTATGATGACTTTTAATTGAAAACAGACCAGTATGGGGATGTGAAGCTGGTACCAAAATTGAAAACTGCCTACTTTTATTGCTACCAGTTTGCAATGAATTAAGTGATGAATATGTATAACCATCATAGGGTTGTGATTTTGGAGATGCTTGGCATAACAAGACTTTGTTCTTTTTTTCTCTTGAACATTTTGATACCTGTACTGGCTGGTCTCTCTCCAAAAGATCATATGGGTCCAGCACTAGTAGGTGAGAAGAAAAATTGCTTGCACAAGGAATATGATCAAGTTAAAAAAAAATCAAGCCATCCAGATAATTTCACTGGTAATATATATGGCAAATCCTTAGTGGACAAGCCCAAGAATACTGAGCAAGAAATGAGATTGCGGAGAAAAACTCCACCAAAAACACATTTTCAAACTCCATTCTGAAGAAGATAGGTACCCATTGCTGCTATGGATTCAAACACCCATAAACATAAGTCCAAAAAGGGAAAGCAATGGCCAACAAAGAAAGCCATGGAAGAAGAAGACTGAAGAAGAAGAGCAACAACAAAATTGAAGAAAAGATGTTGATATGAAATGAGATTGCACAGCGAAACTCCACAAATAAGACATTTTGAAACCCCATTTTGAAGAAGGTAAGGTACCCATTGCAGCGATGAATTCAAACACCCATAAACCAAAGTCCAAAAGGGGAAAGCAATGGCCAAGAAAGAATGCCATGGAAGAAGAAGACTGAAGAAGAAGAGCAACAACAAAATTGAAGAAAAGATGTCGATATGAAATTTTCAGTTCAGGAAAGAAAGGGGAGCAATAAAAGAAGGGGAGTTGTTGTTTCTCATGTCAAAACTCCATGTAAAAGAACAGAAGAGTTTTTTCTGCTTCTGCTGCTGCTGCTGCAAAGAACTTTCTCTTCTTTTAGTGAGGAGAAAATCTCCTGTTTTGTGGTGGGTGCAGAAGAAGAAGAATGAAGACAAAAAGTCAGACTACAAAGTCATTGCCTAGCTAAGCTACTATTTAGTAGGATATGCTTTCTACAAAGTAGAGAATCCCAAGATGTTCTTCTGCACGCATGATTCTTCTCCCCCCCCCCCCCCCCTCACTCTCTCTCTATCCCTTCTCCATTATTGATGTTAGGGTTTGTTTTGTAAAGGCAATCTCGTAGACTGTTTGCCGTTGTTGTTCTTCTGTGCTCTCTTTGTTGTGGGTGTTTGGGGTTTGTTGGAGGCTCTCTTTTCTGGTGGTTTGGTTTGGTGTCTTTTAAAGGGGAGGGACAGATGACGAGAGGGAACCAGAGAGAGAAGGATAGAGAAAAGGCAGCAGCGAGGAATGGGGGAAAGTTGAAGACCAAAGATGATGGTCTCACCCCCGAGCAGCGTCGAGAAAGAGATGGAAAGGCCTTGCAGGAGAAAGCAGCCAAGAAGGCAGAAGCTGCTGCTGCTGGCAAAGCCAAATAATGAAGTGCTTCTTCTCTTTTCGACTTCTCAAGAAACTCTCTACTCTGGTACAAGCTTTTGTCCATCACCTTGTTTTACACAAAATTTCTTTACATTCCATGCTCAGATGCTGCACAAGTTGAAGGTTATGAATTCAGAGAAAAAGTTTCTGGATTCATAACAAGCTTTTTCCATCACTTTGTTTACAAAATTCCTTCACATCCATGCTCAGATACCATTGCACATGTTGATGGTTATGAATTCAGAGCAAAAGTTTCTGGATTCATAACAAGCTTTTTCCATCACTTTGTTTACAAAATTCCTTCACATCCATGCTCAGATACCATTGCACATGTTGACAGGTATGAATTCAGAGCAAAAGTTTCTGGATTCATAACAAGCTTTTTCCATCACTTTGTTTACAAATTCCTTCACATCCATGCTCAGATACCATTGCACATGTTGATGGGTATGAATTCAGAGCAAAAGTTTCTGGATTCATAACAAGCTTTTTCCATCAGTTTGTTTGCAAAATTCCTTCACGACCATGCTCAGATACCACTGCACATGTTGACAGTTATGAATTCAGAGCTTGTGGATTCATAATAAGCTTTATCCATCACTTGGTTAACGAACTTCCTTCACATTCCATTCTATTATGCTGCAGATGTTGAAGGTTATGAATTCAGAGCAAAAGTTCTGTGAGTTCATAACAGGTAAATCCTTTAGACAAGGAGAACCTTTCAGCTTTCAGAGAAGCTGTCAATTAGGGTTTCAGAAAAGCAGTTTTGACATAGAAATGTAATGGGAAGTGCAGTGTGTAGGGTTTCATGAGAAAGATGCAAAGAGGAGTGAGAATGAGGGGCAGCTGCAGGAGCTTTGCATGTACCCGGTAAGAGAGGATCTGAGGCTACATGGGGACAAAGTAAAAATCAAAGGTGTTGTGTCTGTGTGTGATGGAGAAACTATGTGAGAGCCACATGAAGAAGATTGTCAGCACTGTTTTCTCAAGTGTGTGAGTGACAGTGCTTTGTTGTAGTCCAGTGCTTGTTTCTGGACTTTTGTGTTATGGACTGTATGGAGTTGCATATTGATTGTGGCAACCTCTATGTGCAAAACTTTCAAGGCTTATTATATGGCCTTTGTCCTCTCTTTGTGCCACAGAGGTTTCTGTGAAAAATAATCACTGCCAGTGACACAATCTGTGCTCTGCTTCTTTGTAACATTGCAGTTATGCTGTTGTTGATCCTTAACCTGGCTCTGCTCAACCTGCTTCCCACCGTGCTCTTAGAGCATCTCCAGTGGTGCTCAGTATGTGATCCTGCACAGTAAAAGCTGATGAAGAAAAGTCAAAATATCCCGGTTTGGCTCAGGAAAGGGGTTTTGGCTCACCATAATTGCACAGCTTGCAGTGGCTGGTGAAAGGTGCAACAACAATGTGCACCTGCAGAAAAGAGTGTAATAAATATGATCTGATTGCTGGTCACTGTTTCTGATCGGCCCATCATAGTGACTGGTCCAGGTGGTTTGCTATTAGCAGTCCCCCCCACCTATTTGCTGTCCTATTTTCAGTTTCATGGGTGGGGTTGCAAACAAGTAAATAATTAAACTTGGATGTGAAAAATATTTTTGCAGGGTCACATTCTGAGCATTGCTGAAGATGGTCTTACATCCTGTAAAAATAGGTCACGCACTAAGTTGGTAGGTAGGACAATAGGTGGCTACTAAGCAATTAGATGCATGCAGATGGTTAGTATGAAGGTAAAGGGCTAGTGGGTTGTTAGCAGGTAGGTAGTAAAAACAGCTACTGAGCTAACCACCCTGGTTAGCTAGGGAATTGGAACCCAATGGAAAAGTGTTTTCTCTCTACCAACCATCCATTGCTCACAATGCATCACAAGGTCATTATGTACCTACTACACCCATCTATCCATCTTCTCAAGCAAAGCACTCCAGCAATCACCTAGTGACAATAAAGACATACAGAAAATTATTGTACGTGGAATTTTGGCGCCCAATTGCACATCTATCTATGAAGGAAGGTAGTTTGTTTTGTTTTGTAGTTACTAGATCCACTGAACTGGGATGCTTCAGATTGTGTTCTTGGTGTCTTTGGAAAGCTCTTGATGAGGAGGGGTGCATGGGCTTGGTTCCATGACAGTTGGACTTGCAGTGCAAAAGTTATAGAACATTGAATGATTTCTTTACTGAAAATAAAATTAAAACATAGCTGAAAATTTTGGAGGAATTGGAATGTGCCTTTGGTCTTGTTGAAAACATCTTGATGAGCAGGATTTAATGGAATTTATTTGGTAAGATTTGGATTCAGAATGTGAGAGATATTGATTTTTAAGTGATTTCTGCCGCTGAAAATTCAAAAATAAATTCCAAAAAACCAGGTTTTGGAAGGCAAAATCCAGTTGAGGATGTGGTAACACTTGGGCCAACGGCACAGGCCACACTAGTCTATGTTCCAAGATAGGTGTTTGTTTTCTTTGTGACTATGCCTTAACCCTACCAAACCATGGGGCTCCTTGCACTTTTGGTATGTTGGAAAGCCCTCAATGAAGTGATGTGCATGTTTGAAATTTTGAAATTTTCAGACCAATGCAAGAAAAAGTTAATGAAAAATTCGATTTTGAGATCAAATGGGAAGAACCCAAACCCTCATCTAGATACGTTCACCAAAGTTTTAACACCCACTTTTATTTACCTCCCCCAACACCTTCGACCTACTTACCTATCCTTCTACGATTTGCTTACATATTATGTGAACCCAGCACTTTTCCCCCTCCCCATCGACGTTGTATTTCTTTTGGCATCAATAGGTTTAATTTATCATTAGACTACAAGCGTCAATAGTTGATAGGTAGGTGAACCCATGTAGGTAGTTCCACATCAATGCGTCTTAGGTGAACAATAAGTAATCTACTTGTTTTCCTACAATACTCTCATCTTTTTGCAACAACATCCCCTAAGTGATGAGTAAATAAGTCATCTTTTTGCAACAACATCCCTTAAGTGATGAGTAAATAAGTCATCTTTTTGCAACAACATCCCCTAAGTGATGAGTAAATAAGTAGGTGCAAGTAAATCTTTTCAAGTAAGTAGGTATCCAAGCAAGGCACTACTATACGCCTAATCAATTGGTCTTTTAGTTGATAGAGAGAGGTAATGGATAGGAATAGGGAAAATTTCTTGCCCAATTAAAAGTCTATGGCCCACCATCTTGGGCCACCTTGAGCCCATATATAAATGTATTGTAGTGGCCCAAAGCCAAGGAGTGTAAAGTCAATGGGCTCAAGAAGACATCCCATATTATTTCAATTTTTATTTCATTTTTCATTTTTCTAAAAATTTTGCCCCTTTCTCCTCTTGTCAATTTCAACAATTGTTTCTTCCCCAAAATGCTTCAACATGAATGAGACAAGGTATCAAGTTTGTATCTCTGTGATCATCTTCTTCACAATGATTCATCATGTGATGATGAAAATTATGAAACAATGATGTTGATGGTCATGCTCATCAAAAATGTGAGAGATGTCCAATGTTGAGATAAGTGTGGCAACATGATTGATGATTCTTCAAACAATGAGTTCATCGGTATTACCTTAGGATAAGGTTCCAAGCAAGTAGGATGTCAAGTTTTGGCACATCTATGTCTTCAAGCGCAAGCTATTCAATTTTTCATTAATTGGAATTGATACACCCATGAAAAAAACAACATGTTGGTAGAAACAAAACTCATCATATCATATTTGAAGAAGGTTGAGTAGTATAGAATCGCCCATCATTGAACACACATTTAGTGACTAAATGTTGACCCATGTCTTATTCATTTTTTGTCCATTTCGAATGGTTTTCATGGTTATGGGTGTGCCAAGTGAAGGTCTACAATACCTTTTTGAACTCTAACAACAAAGGAGCAACCAAGCATAAGCGTGAAAAGCATGACTTGTCCAAGTTGCAAAATGTTTGAATTTTTTTTATATTCCCTTAATTTCAAACCCCATCTCTTCTTTTTTTTTGTTTATTTTCAATTATCTAAAAAACTATAGATACATTAACTATAGCTCTACAAAACTCTTTGGACTTTAGATAAAATGGAAAAATATGAATGTTTAACATCACAAAATACAAGGATTTAAAGTTTCCCATCACAAATTGTTTTAACATGCATGTCACCGACCACGGGGCCCTTTAATTCAAAACCTCATATCTTCTTCTTTCTTTCTTTTTTGGGGTAATTTTCATGGTTATGGATGTGCCAAGTGAAAGTTTACAATCTCTTTGAATTTCAAAGGCAATGGAGGAATGCCCAAAAAAATTAACCTTACAACACATTAAATGTTTGGTCATTGGCATGTCTACCCTAGGGCTTCTAGGGCTTCTAAGTCCACGATGTTTGGCAATCTACATACAAAGTGGTTGAGAGTTACAATGAAAAAAATTGTCCAAGAATTTCAAAAGTATGAAACCTTAGAATCCTATAACTCAAATCATAAAAGTCATAGCAATAATGTTTGAAGTTTTACCTTATGCAATTGAAATAATAAATGGTACTCACATTTTCATTTGTCCATTTGCCATTGACAAAATGTCATATTATTGTTATGAATGGTTTTTTTTTTACTTCTTTCAATAGGTTGTTAATTCAAAGTGTAAGGTTTAAGATTATAACTTTGTGGTCTAGTTGTAATCATGAATGGGTTTTTTTGAAAAAACATGTTATGGGAAAGAAAACAATGAAATGAACTTTTGATCAAATAATTAATAGAAGATGTTTGTCCAATGATAATATGGTTTTATTGACCTTTCAAATTTGAGAAAGGAAGGCATGTTTTGAAAGTTGACATAAAATATATTGGAACTTTATCCATTAAATCACACAAATGATGATGAAGAGAGCATTTGGAATCTTCAAAAGTAAGTGGAATTTATCCTCAAAAGGGTAAACATACTATTTTGTGACTTACCTTAAAATGAAAATGAAGCAAATTATGAAGTGAATTTCAAACATTAACATTTAGATTTTTAGAACAATCACCAAATTAGGTGATTTTAAGTGAAAATCTCATATATATATATATATGACAGAGAGAAACACCAAAAAAATGGGTGCGAGCAAAGAAAAAAACAATGATATTGACAATTGACAATCAATCAAAATAGATAAAGAAGGAAGAGTGCATAAAATATGGTATGGACCTATGCATTAAACTAGCCATTCCCATGAAATGTGGGCCATAATTTTTTTATGATGCAGATGTGTGAAGAGAAGTTAAGTTAAAAACTTCGAACCAAATATCATTAGTATACATGAAAGGCAAACAAATGTTATCTATAATCTAGTTCATTAGACAATTCATTTGGTCCAATGAAACATTTGTTCTTTTCAAAGTTCATTAGTATTATGACATTGTTTTTCCACCATCTTTGCAAAGCTATTATAAGCTTAATCATGGAATTCCAATTTATCTTTGGTATGAAATTATGGATTAGTTCATGAAAGAAATCGTTTCATTGACCCCATCGCCTGATACATTCCCCACGTCGTGATGCAAATCAACATTATTTTTTGATGTCATCACATGCATTTGTCATGGTCTCACATTGATGCCATTGTTCATTGGCATTGTCCATAAGGAAGAGATTATAATTTTGGCTCAAACTTGACTCAACGCATGAGTGATATCTAGAGTGCTATGTGTGCATACGATGGATGAGCATGTTCCATAGAGGTTCATGCATCTAGATCATAAGGTTGAGGGTTTAGGGTTTATTAGATCTAAACCATCTTGTTTTGTTTGTAAAATTTGATAGTAGACTTAAACATTTTCTTCCAAATCTCTTTTTGTTTAAAATTCAAAATTAGGATTGCTCATAACTCCCAAATTATTATTTATTTTAATCTTCATTGTCGTCAACAATGTTTTCTTTTATTATTTCCTTGTTGTTTAGAAAATCATAATCATCAATGATAAGTTGGAGATGCAACTAGGTCAAAGAAACTACCCTAAATTGTTGATTCTTTGGCAATTCTTGAATGAGAACCATCAATTTTTTGAAAATCTTCAAAAACTTAAAATCAAAGGTTCTTTTGATTCACAAAACATCAAAGAACGGGAATTGAAGGTTCTGAATTTTTTTTTAAAAAAATTTAATAACAAAACTAAAGGTTGTTTCATTTCTAAAATTCAAAAAAACATAGAATTAGAGGCTCTTAACAAAATCAAAAAATTGCCCAACACATGTAAAAACCCAATGTTGGCTGATTTCAGTTTTTGGCAAGTTTCAGTTACAATTCTTGGTCTAGCTAGCTATTGGGTACTTGGAGCACTGATTTTAAATTTTGGGGAAAAAAAAAAATAGAACCAAAACCATAACCAAAAGCCAAAATAGGCCCCAAACCCATTTAATAAAAGTTTCATTTCTTAATTTATTAATATTATTAATACTATTATTTATTTATTGGGGTTAGGCATGTTGTTAGTTTGAGAAAATAATTTAGGTATATATAATAATAATAATAATATGGCAGTTGGGGGTGTGTCATTAGGCATGTGATTGATACTTTTGGAACATGCTTCAAGTATGCAAAAAAATTAAAAAATTAAAAAAAAAATATTATTATTATTATTTTTCTGGGTTTATGCATGTAGTTGCTATAGATGGTCAAATTTTTATTGGTGATACAATGCTAGTAACTAGAAAAAATTCATGAGGAGTTACCTGTAGATTCCGGGCCACCCAGGGCAGATTCCAATTCATAGCACGCCCCGATTACGGCCCAATGGCTTGAGGTTTAGGGTTAAGGGCATGCTCGAGGTTTAGGGTTAAGGGCATGCTTGAGGTTTAGGGTTATTTTCTTCCTTGTGTGGCTTTCTTTTGGCTTAAGTCATCATCCTCCAACTTGCCAATGCTTCTCATGACTTGTGGAATAATGTTGTTGTTCTAACAGAAGATTTATTTTTATTTTTTAATTTAAATAGCTCAAGAAGCCGTTGGCCTGGTGGTATAGACAAAGTTATCCAGAAGAAGACTCTAAAGAATCAATGATGGCAAAACCTTAAACCCTAAATTGGGATCCAAATCACAACCCTAACCCTAAATTGTGACCCAAAACCCTTCACAAATGAGCGATTAGACAAGAAGGAAAAAGAATGTCAACTTGTCTTTTTTGCGGGGGCTTCTTAGAAATAACCTTGAGTTTTGGGAGGGCACCTTATTATACCCATGAGTTTTTGGTGGGTCCTCGTGCCCTTGGTTCAAGTGTGATCAACTTCTAGTTTATAATGGATTCAACTTGCCCAAAAGAGAGACACCCATCTTCAATCATCTTCAAGTTTATATCGGATTCAACTTGCCCAAAAAAAAACACTCCCCTTTTCAATCGTCTTCAAGGTTATAAGGGATACAACTTGCCAAAGAAACCTCTTTGATCATCTTCAAGGTCATAAGAGATACAACTTGCCAAAATCACCTCTTCAATCATCTTCAAGGTTACAAGGGATACAACTTGTCAAAGAAACCTCTTCAATCATCTTCAAGGTCATAAGAGATACAACTTGTCAAAATCACCTCTTCAATCATCTTCAAGGTTATAAGGGATACAACTTGCCAAAGAAAACCTCTTCGATCATCTTCAAGGTCATGAAAACTTCTTCAAGTCTCCAAGAGACATAATAAGACCATGGAAGGGCAAATAGAATGGTGGCCAATGAAAAATTTGTCATCTAATGTGAAAGAGTAAAACTAAAGGGCCAATGATGATGATGAAAAAGGTGATGGATGGATGGATTGATTAAAATGGTTCCAAGTGTTGTTAGTCAAGATGTGTATAACAAGTGTGAATGTGATCTCTTATTGGCTCAAGTGTGAACCCCAAGTGTCATTGACTCTTTAAGGTTTTGAGACATGAAAGAAGAGCAAGCCAAAAAAAAGCCAATATGATGAATGAACTAATTTTTTATAATTTGTAAATAATCTCCAGATATGACAAAAATTCACTCTAAATTCCGTAACTTTTACTCCATTGGTCTGAAATTTGTGTGAAAAATGACAAATGTGCACATTGCCTTGTAAAAGGGCTTTCCAATGGTCCCAAAAGTGTCACAAGAATTTTCCATAGTTTAAAAGAAGGTTGAGGTGTGGCCACAAATAAAATAAAAAAAATAAAATAAAATAAAATAAACACCTTATCTTAATATGTACTAGTGTGTCCTGTGCCATTGGCCCAAGTGTTACCTCGTCCTCAACTGATGTTTCCTTCCAAAACCTGGTCTTTTTTGGAATTTATTTGAATTTTCAATGTCAGAAATCATTTAAAAATCAATTATCTCCCACATTCTGAATCCAAATCTTACCAAAATAAATTCCATTAAATCCTGTTCATCAAGATCTTTCCAACAACACCAAAGGCACATTCCAATTCCTTCGAAAATCTCAGGTACAATTTAATTTAATTTAATTTAATTTTTAGTGAAAAAATCATTCAATATTCAAGAACTTTTGCACCACAAGTCCAAAATGTCATGGAACCAAAGCCCATACACCCCTCCTCATCCAGAGCTTTCCAAAGACACCAAGAACACGATCTGAAGAATCCTGGTTCGGTGGATCTCATAACAACAAAACAAAACAAACTACGATCTACGAAGGAAGGTAGTTTGTTTTGTTTTGTTTGTACTTATGAAATCGACCAAGCCGAGATGCTTCAAATTGCATTTTTGGTCCCTTTGGAAAGCTCTAGAGGAGAAGGGGTGCATCAGCTTGGTTCCATGATGACGTTTGGACTTGCGGTGCAAAAGTTCTTGAATATTGAATGATTTCTTCACTGAAAATTAAATTAAATTAAATTGTACCTGAAAATTTCGAAGGAATTGGAATGTGCATTTGGTGTTGTTGGAAAGATCTTGATGAGCAGGATTTAATGGAATTTATTTGGTTAAGATTTGGATTCAGAAATATGGGAGATATTGATTTTTAAGTGATTTTTGTCACTGAAAATTCAAATAAATTCCAAAATTTTATTTCCATTAAATCCAAATTCCATTGAATTTTGTTACTAAAATTTCAAATAAAATTCCACAAATTGTGAAGCACACAAACCGATTTGCTTCATTTTTGTCAAATTGTATATTGGCATGAACTTGATGGAGCTTTCGTCATGGTCATTACATTAAGCCATGTTTAAATTTCTATGTCAATGTTCTATAACTCAAAACATTTTTAAAAAAAAACTACATAAACAACAACATTTAGAAGATGTTGCTAGCATTAGAAGCAATGTTTTTTTTTTTTTTTTTTTTTTTTTTTTGGGTAATTTTTTGTAATGTAGTGACAGAAAAAAAAACATGAATATTTTGTTGCAAATGCATGATTGTTTTATTAAAGAATCTCCAATAAGAGAGTGAACCTCTTTTGTAAATGGTGTCACTTTTCACTTGCTCCCAAATTTTTTGGAATCACTTTTTTTTTCCTCACTTTTTTTCTTGGAGAAAATTTAGGATGGTTTTCTAAAAATGCTCACCAATAAATGCAAAATCTACCTTCAGATGCTTGTCAACTA
>Ga0209611_10009601_pt1 | contig 14580 bp, 2 predicted proteins | sample S1TSphgellanicum_3_FD_187693 | JGI IMG/M metagenome (GOLD analysis project Ga0209611, IMG submission 187693) | Host-associated microbial communities from peat moss isolated from Minnesota, USA - S1T2_Fc - Sphagnum magellanicum MG (SPAdes) (version 2) | ecosystem: Host-associated > Plants > Peat... | reverse complement strand
TTTTTTTTTTTTTTTTTTTTTTTTTTTTTTTTTTTTTTTTTTTTTTTTTTTTTTTTTTTTTTTTTTTTTTTTTTTTCCCCGTTTCTTGGTTATGCTCTTCTCACATTGTTATTCTCGTGTTGTTCTTTTTGCATTGGCATTACTACCTTGTCGCAAAAATGCAAAAACACAACATCAACAACATAACTAACTGTAAACCCTTCCCACGTTGGTGTTGTTGCCTTTTTGTATTGGTGCTATTGCTTTCCTACATTAATGGTGGTGTTGTTTTCCCATGTTGGTGTTGGTGGTGCCTTCTTGCATTGGTGGTGTTGCCTTCCCACGTTGGCACTATTGTTTGCTTACATTGGTGATGTTGTCTTTCTTGTGTTTGTGTTGTTGTTTTTGTCGCATAGGTACTACTGCCCTTCTTGTGTTGTGTTGTTGCCCTTGTCACATTGATCTTGTTGTTCTTCACATGTTCTGCTATAATTCTTCTCACATTGGTGTTGTTTTCTTTTTTCGTGTTGGTGTTATCGTTCTTCTCACATTGATGTTTAATGCTCATTGGCCCAACCTTTGTTGTTGCTTTTCTCACATTGGTGTTGCTTTTGTTTCCCTAATTAGTTTCATATTTCCCCCCCTCTTACCTTGTGTAAGTTAGAACTTAGAGCACCAAACTATCGATTAAACCTTGAAATGAATTTTGTTTTTTTTTTGTTTTTTGTTTCTTTTGCTCATGCTTGGTTTTCTAATTCTCAAAAAAAATAAAATTATAGGATTTTCCTATACTTTAATTTCCCTACACATTTCATTACAAAACTCCATTACATTTTGTTTTATAAATGTTTGGGAAATAGATTTCATCTTGTTTCATAAATGCTAAGAAAATGTATTTGATCTTGTAAATGCTTGTAAATGTAGAGGGGGCTAGTGAAGATTATGAAAAATTCTTGGCATCTAAATATAAAGATTCTAGATTTTGAATGGGTAAGTTTTGAAGAGTTGAGGTTTTTTAGACATAGAAGCTAATGTGGATGATGATGAGTCTTTTGATGATGTAGAGGAGTAATGTTTCATTTCTCCATATGCATGCACATGACACTAGGTGTATGGACATGTGTGCAATGTATTTTTTATGATTGGGGAATTTGACTTGTTAATTTGCTTTGGAATGGCATTCAAAAATGTGTTTTTTTTTTCTTTGAATGTGTTCATACAAATTGTGCCTTGATGTCAATGTCCTTTCTAATTTGTGAAGGTCGAAGACATGTTTTAGGTGTCCATCTAAAAAATTTAATTATGTACATTTAGGTGCACATTTATGACAATTGAATTTCAACAAGGTGTGGGTTAAATCCATCTTCATTGCTTACATCTTCAAATAAAATTAAAGTAAATCTATACGTTTTTGCCACATTAAAAAAATCCAACTTGTCCTTTTATATTCATTATCTGTGCAAACTAATGGATTTTCTTCATTTTGTAAAACTTACCATTTGAATCTTGGATATATGGGAGACATGAACAAATGGACCATATTTTGCCTCTTTCAAATCCACTACACTCATTCTCATTTAAATTTTTTTGATAAATCCACCTTATTAAAAACCCCATATGGAAGTAGATTTAAATATTTCAATACTAGAAATGCCCTAGTATAAAAAAATGAATATCATCCTATGTTATCTCACATCCATTCATTTAATCCAAATCAATGAATGTCATTCATCTATGTTAAAAATTTCATCCATTTCTAGGTCAACATTCCAAGCTCGGGCTTAAGCCATCGTCTTATATTATTATTGATTCTTTTGGCCTTGTTATGTCTACTTGTATTCTAAACCAGTTGAAGGGTCGTTGATTGTTAAGCAATGTAATAAACTTTGCCATATCCATGAATCTAAAATTCAAGGATGAAATTGATTATGCAACCTTTGACAACTTAATGACAGAAGATGCAAATGTTGTTTTTATGTTATCATGTTGGGCTTCCAACATAAAAAAAGAAGTTGGGGTTTTGGATTCTTTTTTTCCTTCTCAAACAAATATGAAAAAAATTCCCATAATATGTTTTTTTGTTGTTGGATCCTAGGTTTAAAAACATTTATCTTGTGTCCTCACTTATTGGTCGTGAGCAAGGTAAGGCAATTGTTGAAAAATATGATAACTTCTAAAGTGTCATTATCATTTACATCCTTTAGCTAAATTTGAAAAGGGCGTTGTTGATCAAAGGGTTGATGACAACAACAATTTGGATATCTTTGAAATGACAACCAACACATTTGAGCCAATAGCAAAAGTGATCAATAGAGAGCTTCTAATTTTCAAGCATTATCGAATGAATGTTAAAAATATCAAATGTCCATTTCACTGGTGGTAAAAAATGAAAATATGTTTCCTACAACTGGTTTATGTGCTAAACAAATTTTAGGGATAGTTGGATCCCAAATTGATATAGGAAGGATCTTTTCCTTAGCTGCAATCTTTAGGAGATGCAGTTTATAATCAAAAAATTTGGACAAAGTGACATTTGTCAACAAAAATTGGCCCAATGATCTTAAGATAAGTTGTAAATCCCTTTCTAGCTTGGTAGATTTGATTGAGACTAATGTTAATTTAAAAGAGGAGTTTGAAGGAGCTTTTGAAAGGGATGAAGTTAGGGAGTTGTAAATTTTGAATTAAAAAAATTGTCAACAACTTAGAAGTTTTCATCTATTTTTAGTAATTTTTAAAATGAAAAGATTATTTAATCAATGAAGCAAGTAAATTATTAATTAACTAATTATTAATTAAAATTTAATTTGTGAAAAATGTAATAACAAGGTTGTGAAAACTGTCTGTTATTATATATGAGAGAACTGCCTTATTTGAGAACTGGGTGGGTTTGGAAAATTTTTAAAATCTTGATACCCTGATTGATTCTCACCAGCCCAATAAAATATAAAACTAGAGAACTGATCTTCATAACATGGCGTAAGAACTGGGACAGGCCCGTTCTCACAAAAAAAAGTGGGAACCACCCAACACTGGTTACGACTTTCAAAATAGTGTAGATAGGAAGGACATAGATGATGATTTGAAGGTGGAGATGATGCTTGAGGCATGGGGAGATGGTTTGAGCCTCTCTCTCTCTCATTGTACTACCATGCTAGAAGTGAATTATTTTTTTTAAAAGTGTGAGTTGGGACCTGGGAAGGAACCTTCCAGTTGGGGTGAGGAAGGAAGGTCCCCCTTGCAACTCTCATAAAATAACATATCCTCACTAGGGGGGGAAAAAGAAAACACCAAAAACATGCAATAATGTGTGGAGGTATGTGCTAAACAGTGATGAAGGGTGTGTGCACTGGGCACACCCACTTAGATTTTTTTTCTCCTTCCCAAAGGCAAATTGCCCTAGAGAAAGGGCCATTTGCCTATGGGTCCGCAACTATTCCCAATTTGTGGTACCATGTGTCAGGCATTAGTAAAGAATGCATATGGTACCACGTACTGCATAGGAAAAGCAAGGAAACAGGAGAAACATGCACTAATTTGGAGGTCCATGCCCCAAACATTGGCTAAGGGTACATACCCTAAATTGTGTTGTTTTCTAGGCAAATGGTACTAGATATAGTGACCCAACTCAAATCAATTGACATTATGCTGTGTCGAGTAGTTGAGAAGGCACAAAATACCATGTCCTCACTAAGGGGAAAACAAACACCAAAAACAAACAATGACCATGGGGGTTGGTGCGTCACAAAATGGTGATGGGTTCTTTGCATTTGGGGTTTTTGCTACATGAACGGCCTTAGAAAGAGTAACCCAATTTGCGCATGGGCCAGAAAAGAACACATCTAATAACATGTCCTTGGACGTGGGAAGAAAAACACCAAAAACATGCAACAATTTGGAGGTTCGTGCGCCAAACAATAATAGTGAACAGTATGCCCACTTTGCCATTTTGCACCTGTTTGGTTTTCAAAGTTTTTGACATAGGAAATGAAGGCTCAACCACATAGTAGGGTCCATTCTGCGTAGGAACTAGGAATGCCGTGTGTCCAGTAGGCTAATCCATGGTAAGGGGTGCTGCTAGGGCTTGTTCTAAAGCACATCAGATTTGCTTGCACCGTGAATTCACATCTCAAGCATGTTCTTGACCATCAATTCACATCTCAAGCATGTTCTCCACCATGGATTCACGTTACAAGTGAAACTGATGACCTCACCAAAAGTAAGTAGAACCAGCTGGTGGCTGCCCAGTGCATGTCCCACCTAGGGAAAAGGCCTGAAGGACCGCGTGGATAAGACACCCAAAATGTGTTGGCCGACTCTTTCTTGGAGTCTTGTTCTGATACTTGTGCCGAGGATTTTTTCCTAATTGGGATCATCAGCCTTTTCCCTGCTCTGGTGGTGGTCCACTGATCAGGGACCCGTAGTCGATGCAGCTTTTAGTCGATGTACTGACTATAGTCTCCAACTATCTACGTAGATAGTCAACTAGACTATTGAGCAATGTAGATAGTCGACTAGACTACCGAGCAACGGTCATAATAGACTAGACTACAGAGCAACGGTCATAATCGATTAGACTACCGAGCAACGGTCATAATCGACTATTATTCAGTTGTAGTCGGGTCAATAAAAACTCAAACTAAACATAACTTGCTACTCGTGACATCCAACAACAGCAGCTTGTGACATTCAACAACAACACGATGCGAATGGGTCTGCCATCGCTCAGAAGAGGGCTCGCAATGAGTAAACGACAACAGTCTACAATTGACTAATTCAAGGCCAGAGTAGTCGACTATGTAGTGAACTATAGTCGATTATCAATCTATGGGCTAGAGGATAGATAGTTACAACTACGACTATATGTAAATAAAGACCGACTACGGGTCCCTGCCACTGATCCTACTCTTTAGGAACTCTACAGACAAAATAAATTATAGCACAAATGCCTAAAACAATTTCCTATGTATATGCATGTTATTGTACGTACATTGGAGCAATCCACAACAACTTTTGCTCAAAAATATATACATATTTAATAGAAAAAAAAGAGTTCCAGCAACCCCAAATTGAATAATTTCACAATTGTGCAGGTCAAGAGTACCTACATAGAGAGTGAATTTCTTTTACCTTTTGCATTTGTAGGAGTAATGTATGTATGGCTTTAACCTACGTGGGAATGTACAAGTACTCTACTGGCTGGAAGACAAGATCTCTTGTAGATTGTAAGCTTGATTCTCACATATTGTGACAAACACCTTTTTTTAATTCAACCAAACCTTTTAAGAATTATTTAACACTGAACATTAGTCATAGGTTGGTATGATATTCGATAATCTGAATCATCAGTTATGCTTTATGAAGAGACCCGGATATAGAGATGTTGTCGTTACTAGCTAGCCGTATTCATAGGTGGAAGGTGCCTTACCACTCACTATGTTAATAGGTGGAACATGGCGTACTAGCTCACTCGGTGTTGAGAGGTGGAACAGGCCCCCCAAGTACTAAAGTTTGTGCCTACTGCCAATCAACATGGGCGTTTTAGCAGCACCGCAAAAGCACCTTGCTCTTGAGAGTCCTTCTAGTGATAGATGGGTTTTATCTTTACTTTTGCTGTAGCAAGAACAGTAAGGGCTTGGACAAACCTCCATTGTGCATTTTGTTTTGTGCTTTTGGGTGTTGTCTTTTGTTTGAACTTTGATCCTTTTTTCTTTTTTTTTCCCTTGATGGGTGTTTTTCCTTTATTTATTAATTAATTAATTAAAAAGCTATGTAATCAGCTACTGGAATTCCACACCAGGGATGACAAACACCTCCTGAGCTTATCAAGTTCTGCTACATGTTAACTTAGTACAAGTGACCCACTTCATATGTGTCCTTTCTAGCTGCCATTTATAATTTCTCACTACAATGATCAGCCTCAGACACCTATGACTACTGAGTTATTGATGGACCACCACTGAGTTACCAAGGTAAGCTATCCTGTGTATAGCCTCCTATTTCCACCTCACACTACCTAGGTAACTACATATAGAGTAAAGCCCCCCCCCACAATGGCATTTGCCACATTAGGGGCCTAGGATGAGGTGATAGCCTAGTCTCGCCTTGCATTTTGGGAATGTTCCTCACATGAGAGTTATCCATAAAGTAATCCTTACTTTGACCCTCACTTTGGTCCTCACTATCTCACTCATCCATCCTTTGATTGTGGGTTTTAGCTAGAGTGAGGCCAATGTTATCATGATGAAGTTAAGTGGATCACAAGGTGTACTCAAAGGGTTCTTACACCTACTCCTTAAGAGTGGGACGGATCTTACACCTACAGGTAAGCATTATTTTTCCATCCCACTCTTAAGGAGTAGTTGTCCAATCACTCCTCCTTCCTAGGAGGGATATTTATGGATATAAGGTGCTTTTCAAATACACAAGTAAATTTATTTGAGTGTTTTATCATATGTGAATATGTAAGTGTTACAAGCAAGTAGATAAGGTATGTAAATGGTTACTATGTATGTAGCTAAAACACTTGGTGGTTATTAAGTAGGTAGATGAATGTGGATGGTTAGTTCAAGTAACCATCATAGTTAACTATGGGACATGAAGACAACTAAAAAGTGTTTCCTATCCATATAACATTCATCCTTATGGGGAGATGGCGGGTGTCAGCTAACTATGGCCACTAAAAACACACTAAATGAATCAATACCTAAAAGTCTTTTAAGGGCATTTTTAATGTGCCTTGGTGCTCTTTGCAATGTAACTTTTGATGGATGGTCACACATTTATCATATATTGTATAGACCTAGCAAAATTTCTTTAGTAATAGAATATAACCCTTCCATGGTGGAATGGGGTCATTGGGAGCATGGCACCTTATGTTGAAAGTTCCAAATTTTTGGGTGGGTGGGGCCTCCCAATTTCATAAGGTGCATTTTATTTCCATCATGCAATGTGTGTGAATAAAAACATGCAGTAATTTGATGCATGGGCTTAATAAACACATGTCACAATTATGTTTACCATTGACCATAGTGTTATGTAACATTTTGCATGCCCATTCATAGATGGGATGTTAACTAAATAATAATTATGATTATTTGCATTCTGGGGTCTTTTAGCCTAGCTTACACTATGCCAAAAGATGGCATCTTTGACTTCATCCATGATTAGAAATTTTTGTTGTATATGCCTTAGTTATTAGATGATTACATAATCAATTCAAACTTGTCACTTATGTCATTTAGTTGTAACTATGATTGTAGTTGTTTATGTCATGATGGTAATCATTTATGCCATTCCATATCATTTTTCATGACTATAATCCTAGATGGATGATCACAATTTTGAATGATTGTGCAATCATGGTTCAAATTTTGTAATATTACATTGAATAATAACCATGAAAGATGCTTCCAATAATTGATATTTAATTTTTAAAATAAAAATTACAAATTTCTTGTTGCTAAGTGATAACCTAGGTTAAATTTGAGAATTTATTGTTCATTTATGAATTACCACATGACAACCTATTCCAAATTAAAGGGTGTAGTGACCACTTATGGGTTGCCACATGGAAACCAAGGCCTAGGAAACCTAAGTTAAGGAGCCTAATCTAGGCCACCTAGACTAAAAAAACAAACTTAAAGTAAATTAAGTAAGCTACCTAAGCAAAAAGGTTAGTTAATCCTAGGTTACAAGTGTGAGGACTTGAACCCCTCAACCTCCACTTTGAAGGTTCAAATCTTTCACCATTGCACCACAAATTTTTATTTACAACATAATTAGTCAACTCAAAGCTATAAACATTAACATATTTTAGCCTAGGTTAACCTATGCCACCCTACATTGACCTAGGTTTACTTAGGTTAACCTAAACTACCCACCAAATCTAGCCAAGGCTAATGTAAGCCTCCTTAGGTTATTATAGATTAACCTAGTATAACTTTAAACTACTTAAATTAAAATGCGCTAAATTTAGAGGTTAAATTCAAAGGCTTAATTTAGAGGTTAACTCTAAGCTAAACATAAAGATTAAACATAAACTCAATGTAAAGGTTAAACCTAGAAGCTAAACTTAACTCAACATGGCTAAACGTAATTAAACATGATTAAACTTAACTAATTTAAACTGAATGTAAATTGAATTTAAAGTTAACCTAGAGGTTAAACTTAAAGGTTATAACTAAGTTAAACCTATAAGTTGAACCTAGACTAAACATAAAAATTAAATTTAAGCTAAACATAAGTTAAACATAAAGATTAAACCTATGTTAAATTTAGGCTAATGTAAAGGGTAAATGTAGGTTAAATTATGTTAACCAAGGCCAAACTTAAGCAAAACCTAATGTGAATGTACTTTAGTATTGGCTCCAATAAAGAAAAATTCAATGTCATGATGTTGGATTAAGTCTACTTTTCTAATTCATGTGCAAAATCACAATATTTAAAATCATTCACAATTGTTTTTTGTTAAAGCTAACTTTGGAAAATCTCTAAATTATACATATAATTTTTTTTCCTAATGGTAATTATGAACATATTACTTTTAAGTCCATGCATTAATCAACAAATTATTTTCATATAAAAATTTCCTAACTTCTTGATGCATCCAATATGTTTTGTTACTTAATCAAACATAAATTTCAAATCAAACTATGTGTTTTAATCATGTAATTATGAGCTTCATGACATGACCTAGTCATGTAGCCATAAACATGACTAAAACTCAATCATAGTCACAAAATTGTTCAAGTCATGGATGTTGCCTTTTGATATAATGCTAAGTTTTTAGCCTAAGTGCCTAGATTAGGTTAGGTTTACCTACTCATTTACCTATTTGACTAAACTTTTAGTCTAATTTGATTAGACCTTTGGTTTTTTTATGAAAAATGTCCATTTTGTTTTCTATTTGATTAAATGTCACATTTGATTAAATAATCAAAAAGGTGATTTTAATCGATTGAACCACTCAAAATAGACATGTTGTTTGAAGAATTAAGGCCTATAATCAAATTGACCAAATCTTTAGTCAAAATGAATAAGGTAGTTTAATTAAATGGCATTATGAAAAAAATTGTTTTCTAAAATCACATTGCCCTTCAACTAAAGCTCAAAAAACAACTCATATACAAATATTGTGTAACTAACCCTTGGGTATTAAAACTATTATGCAATTATCCCTTGGAAAGATGAAAAATTAATAAATGAATTGACATGTTTAAAAATCAATTAATTGTATTATAACTACAAGTGAGTTGAAAACGGGTCTTCTATACATGAATTTGTATGCACTATACATACATTCACAATCAATTATGTTTGATTTTTTATGCATTTGACAACTATTTTAAAATTGTTGTAAATGTGCCACTTACACAACAACTAGTGTACAATGTACATACATGCGATCATGCCACGTGTCCACATTTCCACAATCCATTATGGAATACATTTGCAACTAATTTTCAATTACGATTCCCATTAAAACAATTAGTAAGGCCATTAGTGTGCCATTATTGAATTTTTAATGTTCAACTATGTTGTGGCTATTATGTAACAACTTATAACTTAATAAGGATATAAATTCATATGTAATATTTTAGAAAACATTATTGTTTCAATAATTTGACTATTGAATATTAATTTCATTTAATACATTTAATTATTATGAACTTATTAATTATATTAAATAATTTATTGTTAATCTGAATAAATAAGTGTAATGCATATACTTAATTTTAAAGTAACTAACTAACAAATTATGTTAATTAACTACATAATATGAATGTATAGGACCAATAATTATTCATCAAATAATAATAAGATAAATATTTATATGAGTTGGGGATATTTAATAATGAATTAAACCGATTAATTAAGGTATTTATTATTTCATCAATAATTATTATATTTTTAGTAATTTAAATTCACTAACAAACTAATTATTTAGATACACATAATTAATTCAAATGTGACACTAAAAATAATGTGTATATTATATTAAAACTTCAATTTAGGTGTACATATGGATATGCCTATTTATACTTTAATGTTTTTAACCAAAATTCATATATGTATTAAAAATTTTAGTAATGAAATATTTTTCAAGAATGGATTAATTACTATGTAATTTAATTAATTATTATGAATTTATTACTTAAACTGAATATTTAACAATTAATATGAATTATAAATCAGTTTAATTCAAAAAATTAATTTTTTATTTAATTCGAATAACTTATATATATTTTTTGAAATTTTAGATTAAAACATTATTAATTATAGGATGATTACCATTTTAACAACATTGCAAAAATAAATAAATAAATAGAACTTAATCATATTGAAAAAATAAAACTTGCAATTCTACAAAAAATTAGACATATTTTATGTAATGAAAATAAAATTGTAAAAGACTTAATGAATGCATTTTTTAATTGACATTCAATTTACAAAGATCCTGGGTCAATTTAAACAAAAAGAAATTTGTAGATTTATTCATGACATGCAATTTCAAGTTTTTTTTAACCTTTTAAATTTAATTTTTATAAATTCTAATTTTTTGGAATACTTTATTGATTAAAATATTTGTATGTTTTGATTACAAATTGTAGAATTATATCATTTTTTCAAAATTAAAAATTATATATATATATAATCCTTTGTTGATGTTTATAACCATTTTTATGTTTGCAAAATGGTGGAAATTCATTAAAAAAAAACCTTTCATTCCATTATTAATATTTACTTTAAATTTTCAAAAAAATTGGACAAGGTTTATGATGATCTAAAAGATTGAGCTTAAATATTTTCAAATAAATTTGATGTTGGAATTGTTTATGTGTTGAAAAGTGGAATTATTAGAATTACTTTTAAGTTTTTACTCATGACAAGTTTTTTTTTTTTAAAATCCAAATCCCAATTTTTTGGCAAATTTTTTGTTGTTTATATTTTTCCTTGAGTTTTTTTTCCATTTTTTTCCAAACAAGATTTGCCAAGTTAAAAAATTTGAAACAAAAAAAACATGAATACACATTGAATTTACAAATATTTTAGGTCAATTTAAACAAAAAAAAAATTGTTGATTAATTTATGAAATGTTATTTTAAGTTTTTTTTTAACATTGCAAAATTATTTATTTTTTATTATAATAATTTAAAAAAATACATTATTGAATGAACTTTAAAATCATATTTTCATTTGTAACATTTGAATAAAATTTGCAAAAGAAAATGTATGTTAAAGTTTGAATTTCCTAAACAATTTGATGCTAAACATAATAAACTTTTTCATGATTATTAATAAAGTTTTGAAATGGTTTGGTGGTTAAGACCTTAATGTGTTCCATGAAGCCTTGGGTTCAATCCTTGATGGATGCATGCTTCAATGTATTTTGTACAAATGCAATTTACATACATATACATCATGGTGAATACACAAACATGTACATCATGTTAAATGGTGTCAAGACATTTTTGTTGACAAAATGCAAAAAAAAACAAAAAAAAACTTTAAATTTTTTTCATGGCATGTAAATTTGTCATGGAAATTGTAATCAGTCTCCACAATCCAAATTTCTTTATAAAATTATTTATATATGATGATGTGGCACGTTATTCCATGTCATAATTTTTTAATTAAAAATTATCTAGTGCAACATGAGATTGTCCAAAATAATTTTAAAATATTTCAATAAAAATATCCTAATCAATTAGTCCTTTTTTATCAAAACCATACAAGTTGCATATTAGTCAATTTTGTCCCATTTCACTAAAAACCTAATGAATTTGGGTAGTGGAAAAGGACAAGATTTCTTCTTGTGGTAGTTTTTGCACTATAATCATCAACTACCTCTTGCAACCATGGGCATGCCCGTAACTGGCCATCATGTATGAGGCCATGTACGGGCTTAACAAAAGCCTGTAACTAGTTTTTTGAAGGCCAAAATATTATGTTCACAATTTTTCTTTCCAAAATTTATATTTCTTACAAAACATTTGCATCAAGTGCAAGGTATCATAACTACTATGTATGCAAACATCAAAGCATGCATGTATATATGGATAGTAACAAAACAATTTGCTTAACTTAACTAAATATGAGTTCACCAATCAACTTGGGAAACCTTAATATTGAACTAGATGTGTGCAAGATGGAAATGGGAACTTATTGTCGCCATGAAGACAAGGTTTCATGGTTTTTGCAAATGCACAAATATGTAGCATCTCATAGTTGGTTTTTTAGTTGTTGTGATTTTGGCACACCTTCAAGAACCTCACCAACCATTCCTTCTTCATTATCATCCCAAATACACCTCTTGTTGCATCAAAGGTCTACATGTATTTTGTGCATAGACCCAAGGCTTCATTGAATACATGACCTTCAACCATATAACCTTTTGATTTACACATATTTATGATATAACCCTTTAGGTCTTTCATCACATGTTCAATAAGATACATTCAGTAACTATGGACTAGTCCACAAACATCGAATCATCAACTAAATGTATAATTAAGTGTGTCATCAAATCGAAAAAACTTCAAGAAAATACCTTTTTGAAGAGGCAAAATGAATTCACAACCCTAATTTTCAAGTCTTGGTATGTGGTTGGGGTCATACACTTTAATGCAAATCAGTTTGAAAACTTTGCAAATCCGCATGATAGTTTTTAAGGGTGCTTTTCTCATCTTATGTTGAATACACAATGGCAAAATTTGTTGAAATAAGATGTGGTAATCATGGGATTTCATACCCATTGACAATGTGTTTTTAAAACGCTAATGCGTATCATGTTGGCAATTTCAACCTTGACATGACTTCTAAGAAGGCTATTTGTTCTTTTTTTTGCATCACCCAGGGAACTAGTGGAATTATAGCCTTGCCACTCCGTGATGGTGAAGCTTGAACCATAAGGATTCGCAAACACCAAACATTTGAAAATCAAGGTGGATTTTTCTTGATTTTTTTTCACCTAAGATTATTTTGAATAGATTGACTATTAGGTTTTTCGCACAATGCATCACATCAAATGTGTGCCATATAATCAAGTCCTATCAATCACAAACAAGTTTGAATGTTAAAAGATCAACTCTATGGGCTAAATGTCCCCAAAACTTTACCACCTTATATAACATGTAGCATTGAGATTCTAAAAGGATGCACTTTCAACCATGAACTAGGGATCAAGGCTTGGATGACAATTTGACTTGGACATCAAACTAAAAAAGATTTAGTGGACATTCAACCCATGAATCGCTAAATTTCATTTTATTTAAATTCCCCGAGCATAATTTGTATGGTTGATTAATTAAAGGATCATGTGCTTTGTAAGTCACATGTTCATTGGAAGATTTATGACATATGAGCCTAACACATTCTGTGGCATTATTATAATGTGGTTGTCTGCTTAGGATTGTAAATAAACATTAATGAAGTGCAAAACAAAAAATTGAATGGGTTGCATCAGTGGAATAGTCACAAGAAGGAGTTAGTTGATGGTCCAACAAAAAATATTCTAATGGATAATGATATTGTAATTGACTATGAGTAGGTTAGTAGATATAGAACAAGATGTTGAATTCCAAAAGAGGCATACAAAGCTTTTTACATATTTATGGTATGGTAAATAGTGAAGGGTGTGTTGGACCTTCTAGTATGGCAACTCAAAGAGGATACTCTTTCATTTTACTTCTATCTTTATAACTCAGTCTCCCTCCCTTCTAGTAATCAACTTTTAGCTTTCAAACAACTTAGCATTTGCCAAATGTTCAAGGTCTAACATAATTGGCGAGGCCAACTTTCTTTCAACCTTCCCATCAAAGTCATGCCTATTTGATTAACATATGTGATTCAAACGTATCCATTTATGATGAGCACAATATACAACCTTCCCAAGGTTTTTTGAGTGATGAAATGACATGTGGGGCCCATAAGCAAGACACCTTCTAAAGCCATTTGTCTCCTAACCAAAGAACAAACCATATGTAGGCAAATTGTCGATGGACCACATAAGAATAATGCACATGATGAACCCATGTTCTCCTAGGGACCCTGTCACATCCATAACATCTACCCTTTTCCAAAGCTCTTACAATTCCTCCAACAATAGAGCCATGTAAACATCAATGTTTGAGTTCTTCACATATTATTTTTGGATAATCAATAAGGCAAACATAAGAAATAATTTTTTGGTTGTTAACCATGGAGGTAGATTATAGTTTAGGATGATCACCAGCCATGTAGACCAAGTTGTTGATTGGTTTCCAAATGGGTTCACCTCATCTAGAACAAGCCCAAACTTCAAGTTCCAAGGCTCTATTGTGAAGTTTGGCTAGGTGGCATCAATATATGTGAACCCATGCCTTTGAATCAGTTGTGCATCAAACTAGTCCATTTTGGCTCTTGTTTTCATGATGCCACTACATAAGCCTTGAAAGATTGGGATGACTGGAAAATGCCTAAACATTTTTTTGGGAACCTTGGCATGTCCTTGAACATATCAAGGTTGCCCACAACTTGAACATTGTTATGTTACAACATGTTCTTCGCGATATAAAACACAACCATTTTCACATGAATGGATTGTAACATTCCTTAGTCCTA
>Ga0209611_10009599_pt1 | contig 14589 bp, 13 predicted proteins | sample S1TSphgellanicum_3_FD_187693 | JGI IMG/M metagenome (GOLD analysis project Ga0209611, IMG submission 187693) | Host-associated microbial communities from peat moss isolated from Minnesota, USA - S1T2_Fc - Sphagnum magellanicum MG (SPAdes) (version 2) | ecosystem: Host-associated > Plants > Peat... | reverse complement strand
AATTTGCTTCAAATCAGTCCAAATTGGTTCCTAGGAAATTGGACCCTGGACCCTCGTCTAAAGTGGGCCTAAGTTAGGGAGAGTATAGTACCCTTTTTCAACCCAGAATAAGATGTCAGAAAGGTTTACCACCAATCTGTGGTATTGCAACCCATTTTTTTGTTGTTTCATTTTCTTTCATCATCATATTGACTTGTTTGAATTTCTCATTGAATTGTTACATATTTGAATACAAATATTGATTTGTTGTTTCAGATTTCATGATCATATTGAATTATTACTATTTTAATTTTTTATGTAATGTATTTCATGGTCATATTTGAATTGTTGTTTCAATTCTCACGTAAAAAACACAAACACATAACATATGCCTTTTCATGTCGATATTACTGGATAGATACTATTTAATTATGCTCAAAATAGGTAGTATGAATGGCACATATAGACATATAATATTTTTTTTACTGTACTTCAAATTTAAAACATTCTAAATATCTTTTAAATATATTTTCATAATTCAATTCTAAGCACCCTATTTAAATTGAAATAATTTATAAATGTTCCTTTTTTCCAATAAATTGTACCCTATATTTTTTTCATGTCAAGACTAAACCCTACTTTGGGTCCTTGATACTAAGGATGTATTGGTACTAGAAACCCCATCCATAATAATTTTTACACTCAGCCACTGAATCAAACTTGTAACGAGTTGTTGGAAGCTTCAGCCATATAGAATCAGGCCTCCCATTTACAGAAACCCATAAAACTTCGAGATTGTTCCTAGATCCTCTCTCTGGAATTTTCCTACCTAAATCGTGTCTCAAGTTGTTGCACAAGGGAAGATAGCTCTTGAATAAGTGTTTCAAATCTTGAGCTCCAAAAATCTCCCATGGATCTCCTCCACACCCGCCCTACACCATTCCCTCTCAAGGGATCATGAAAACCCTTGTCTTAGCTAGACCTAATTAATATAGTCCACCCACAACAACAACAACAACAACAACTGAAAAAAAAAACCCACTGGAATTCTTCACTTCTTTCTGGGATCTGGTTTGACCTCAATCCAATACTCATCAGTTTCATCTGCCTGAAGCTGCTGCAATGGATCTGTAAGTGCAGCTGTATTGGGACTAAAGCTTAGGGTCAAGAATACTGTTATAGATCACAGGAAGCTCTGTCAAACTTTTGGCACCTGAAGAATTTTTGAGACCAGTCCGATTTGTATCCTCTGAAACTTGGATCATTGGAACTACCATGGAGATCATTGAGCAACGACCGTGGTATCCAGCTGGTTTAGTGAGTTCAACAAGGTCTAATCCTCGCACCATGGCATCATGGGTGGAGTGGACACCATAAAAGAAGTACAATGCAATGGCCAGAGATATCCAAACGGTGAACCGGACATAGGAATCTCTGTCAACAGATCCTAGTAAGAAAACATTGAGGGAGATGGAAGCAGCTGCAATCCAAGGCATGCATGGAACAGTCCACTCCTTCCCCTTGTGCACAGAGGGCACCTTCCACCAAAACACACCAGTGATGAGGATGGAAAGGCCAGCACAAGCTGCAAGTAAGAAATATGCCCTGCTGCAAGAAGAGGAATTGCTGCTGCTGCTTGTAATTGGGGACTGCAGCAGCTGGTGATGATCTTCATCATCACCCCCGCCCGGCATCATTGACTGCCAAAGAATGACAAAGCAGGTTGCTAGAGCTGTGAGAGCTGCGAGATATGCAAGAGTGGGTACAGGACTTGTCTTCCCCACCACCACATGCCGCCTATAGATCAGAGCATTTGCCACCATGTAGAACACAAAGAGAGTGCCAATGGAAACCAGATTGAGTAGCACTTGAAGATCAGTGAAGAAAGCTATCAAAGCTGTGCAAGTACCTGCAGCAAGCAAACAAAAACAGATCAGAAAAACACCAGATTGGCCTAAACCCTAAACCCTCATCACAAGATGGCATGAAGATGCACTGATCTCATGAGTTCTCTGGAGATTCCTACACGTCCCTGAAGTTCCTTTGATACGAACTTGCTTGAGATTGTGAGACGATGCTTGAGGATTTGAGGAAGGAAATTGGGTAAGTCTCAAAGTTTCTTCTGATAATCACCAAGAAAGATTGTGGCATTCACAGGTGTGTTTGTGAAGGGAGAGACTGTGGCGAAGCAGTAAGGGACCACACGAGCACGACCCAATACGCACAAGTAGCGCGCTTGTCCGAGCATGGCCACCAGCAAGGAAGTCAGGATGCCGAGACTGGCACCAGCTCCTATGAGCTTGGATGCCCATTCCCAGCCTGCGAATTGCTGAAAGGCGGTGGAGAAAGGAGCTCCGGCATCAATCTGTTGAACACCCAATGCAGCCAGTAACCTCGATGCAGATCAGTGACTCTCGCAAGCTCAGAATGCAAACTACAAAAGAAACAGAGCAAATTTGTTCCAGGACGTGTTGTAGAACGTTCCTACCATGTTGTAAGGTTGGAGCATGCAGAGTGCGAGGGCGATGAAGCAGTAGAGAATTGTGACGAGGATGACGGATCCCGAGACTCCGATGGGCATGTTCTTGGCCGGGTTCTTCACCTCCTCCGCAGTTGTGGAAACAGCGTCATACCCAATATAGCTGAAGTACACGATCGCTGCTCCGTTGAAGACTCCTCGCACCCCGAATGGTGCGAAGCCGGTGGCGCTGATCGAGGGCTCCATTGCAGCAGGGGAAACAGCTGCTGCAATATTCGTCAGATTCTTGAGATTGCCTTTGATGAAGCCGGTGACGATGATGAAGAGAACAAAGACCAGGTGCAGGATGGTCATCACCAAGTTGAAAGTGGAGCTATTCTTGGTGCTGCACACAAAGGAATCCAACGTCCGAAAACAGAAACAACACTCAGCTAGAGATGAGCTTGAGCTTGTTGCACGCAGATGCATGCCTGAAGCTTCTAGCTAGAATTGGTCATGAATCCCTTGGTGGGTGTGTGCGAAGCAGCAGCAGCAGCCGGAGAACACCAATGCAGCTGAGGCTCAGGCGTAGTACTCTACCTGAAGCACAAACAAAAGGTGAGCGCGACGACAACAGCAACAGCCAGGAAGTCGAGGTGATGGGTATATTCTCCTGGCGGAGACAAACTCTTGATCTCCACACGCCAAGCATCAGGCTGAAGAACTCCAACGGCAGTAGCGGCGTACGAGGTGAAGCTGCGCGCAACTGCTGCGTTGGACAGCAAGTACTCCATCACCAGGTTTGCTCCAGTCATGTAGGCTGCAAACTCTCCTGCAAAAGATCTCGAGCAAAGTCTGCGAGCGTTTAGAGCGGCTGTAGACCAAATCTTGGCGGACCCAATGTCGGAATCTCTTCGAGAACTAAGAAGTTACAATGCAGTTGTTGCAGATCAGAGAGACCACTAGTACTCACCGAATGTGATTTGGAGGTAGCTGAAGGCGCCGCCGGCAACCGGCATCTCCACGGCGAATTCCGTGTAGCAAAACGCCGACAACAACGCCGAGATTCCGGCGACGAGGTAGGAGAGCACGACAGCGGGACCTGCATGGTCTCGAGCTGCTGTTCCTGTGGAGACGAAGATGCCGGCGCCCATCATGCCTCCGACTCCTAACGCGATCACATCCCACCATTGTAGCCTGCGATCCATCTCCGCTCCCGACCGAGCCTTCACCTGAAAGAAACCGTCCGTCACGCTCCGATCACGACAGCAGCTGCTTGTCGAAGAAATTACTTTCATGCACTTGATGAAGAAAACAATTTTCTGAGCTAGAGTTTTTTGTCCGGCAAGCTTGCTCCAAAACCGGAAGCGGCACTGAAGAAACTACTTGTCTGGATATTGCTTCAAGATCCTTACCTCTGTCATCTCGTCCGTGACTGTCGAGACAGCGCATGCTCTTCGCCATACGCGTCCAGGCGTTTGCATTAGCGCGCGGCCGTAACTGCGGAAGCTCGAGAATGAACCTCCACAGCTGCTGTGACCAGCTCCTCTAGTTTCCTCAACTAAGTCTTCCATTGCAGCTCCACAGCTTCTTCTTCTTCTTCTTTGACGTAAGAAACTAGTACACTAGTAGGATTCAAAGGTCTATGCCTACCATTGGCGTCGAGCATGCATGTGACGACAAAAGTTTCAGGCTCAATCTCAAGAAACCAAGGTCTACCCCACCCAAGAAAAACAAAATTGTTGCGAGGATTTGAACCTCAAAATTCAAGCCCACCCACCAAGAGCAAGAGCAAGAGCAAGAGCTCCCACAGACAGGACTGATTCCACAAGAAGATCACATGTCCAGATCAGCTATGATCCAAAGCAAAATTACATAAGTTCCTGCTGGAAGCTCCCAGGACTGTTACTACCTGCAATAATCCCATGGCAATTTGGGTTGTCACAAGCGACCAGTCTCGAGATTATTCATTCAGCAACAGCAACCAAAAATCTGCAAGCAAAATTACTTGTAACAAAAACCTTGTGTCTTCTTCAACCATCAAGTTCACTTCTGAACACATGAGACACTAGAAGAAGACGCATGAGATTTCACTGTGAAGTGAAGAAGAAACCCTGTGCAACCTCCCACCCAAAAACAAATTCCTTGAACACAAAAACACCTAAATTTTCCTTACTCTAAAGCAGGACGAATCATGCTGAGTACTACCACTATTGCTGCTGCTGCTGTTGCAGCATGCATCCTCACTGACCCTTGCTCTACAATTCATCAGATTCTGTCAAACTAAAATATGTCCCAGCTTCATTGCTTGCTCACAGTCAACTTCCAAGTTCCGACAGATGTCACAAAAAGGGCCAAATTTTATACCATGTTTTCCAACTGCAATTCCTAGATTATTAAGAGATCATTCCAAGTCGATTAATTAAGAGTTCACTTCAGAACTTCTAATCCCAAGTTTGTTTCACTTGAAGTGTACAACACACTTGTAAGGGGGGGATGGAGGATGATTAAACATGTCTCCTAAAATATTTAGCCTGTAAAAAAACTATGTCCAACTTCTCAACTGTCGGTTATTAACAAAATCAAGGAACTGCCCAACACTTAAGGTTTGCAGTACTAAGGCTGTCGGGAAGTTGTAGGTAAGTCTTTAATTAATCCACAGAAAAGATCATGCATGGTTCACAGTGACCATTCCAATAAGATAGAAAAACCAGATCTGAACTGGTAAATTGGCAATCTCCAAGTTCTCACATGAATCTGAACACACACACACACACACACATACAAGATGCATAGACAAGCTCATGGACAGTTTGGTGGCCAAAGAAACTCCAACTATTGTGTATGTTCAACTATCATGCTTTCACCTCTTTATGTTTATTGCACAGACCTGAATGTTTGTGTCTATTGGGCATACTTGAATCATTTTAGGGTTTTGTCTCTCGGGAATGATGCCTTTGCAAGTTCCGATGAACTTTAAACAGTTATCTCTTTTTTGACTTTTTTGGAGTCACTAATTTTTCTCATAACATTGCAAATCATACAAGAGGAGTGACAAAGTTTTTTTTCGGTAATCGAGCTGCTTGAGCCATGTGTTACTAAACATAACAGTGACTCAACAGACAGGATTTCACTCACCCATAACCGATGACTACTCAAACGTCTGGGATGAATGCCATTGTTGCTGTCTGCATAACCCCCTGCACCTGTACTAGAGAGGGGAGGGTGGGGGGTGTGTGCACTAGGTGGCACTGGGAGAGCAAGCAAGCAAGCAAGCAAGCAACTAAGTATCTCAAAACTCAGCAAGCTTGCAGTTGTCCCAACACTTACACATGTACATATCCTCGACAACAAAAACTTAATAAAAAGAGACGAGCAAAGAGACATGGGACCAACAGAAGGAGATGGCTATAAGTATCACACAAAAGCTCCACAAATTGCATCCCAGGGTTCTCCGAATAATGTTTTCTTTCTGGAAAGGAGAGGTGGGGGTTGGTTGTTGTCTCTGTTGTGGTGGACAGAATTTGAGAATAATAATAATAATAATAATAAAATTCTTATTATCATTATTATGTTTGTCTTTTTTAATCTCTTCTTCCTTCATCATCAAGGGAAAAAAAAAAAAAATCAAAAAATCAAAAAATTGAAAAAAATTAAAATGCCAATTGTGTTCTGTTCTTTGCAATGGAAATTTTTTCACTTTGACTGCACACACTTTGATGGGCAGGTTTCAGATCCAAATTTGGTGGGACAGTTAGCCATCCGTCCAGTTTGCAAAGTTCGATGACAACATTCACCAGACTATCCATCCATTGATTTTTTTATTTTTTTTAAAAGTTAAGGAATCATAATATCATACCTCCTCCTACTGATGTTTGGCATGGTCTTTACCAGTGTTGGGCGGATATTTGGAAAATCAGGATATTTGACCGGATATTAAAACTGATATTTGATGAATATCGCTGCGAGTGATTCGGTGGATATCATTGTGAGTCATGTTCAGATTGATGTTTGAGATGTCGGATATCTCCTATCACGATACTCACTTGGCACCTTGAACATTCAGAAAACGATGTTGGATATCAAAAATGTTGATGTCCGAGTTGAATATTAGTTCTGAGGATGGATATCAAAATTAGTACTTACTAAGTAGGTTAAGTTCGTAACATTAACTTCACAATTTTGAACTGTTCTGGGGACATATTTTCAGAGGGTTCTGCCAGTGTCGGGTGGTGGTTCTCACCCATTGGCTGAGAACCGACCCTGATTTTCAGTTCAGCCCGGTTCTCAAGGAGAATCGGCCTGTGAGAACCAGAGATGTCAACTGTCGAGAGAACCGGATTGAAGGTTTTCACTGGAGGTGAGAACCTCTCAGGTTCTCACCTGATAGCCAATTTGAGAACCGGACCGATTCTCACATTTTGAGAAGGGTGCGATTCTCATGGTAAAAAATAAAAAGTAAATATTAGAGTTATCTGGAAAGCCATGCCCTGTTGGGCCTGAGTTGCAACCCCCCACCCCAATTTGATGCTTCATGCCCTCGTGGATGTTGTCCGCAAAGTCATGAAATTCTATTAAATAAGGGTATGAAATACTGAAACTCAGCATTAAATGCACCAGGCTCGACAACATTTACACCTACAGTACACGTAGCAGCAGCAGTGATTGGTTGAAAGCGTTCAGGAAAGAAAGGACAGGGAAAACTCAGTTTAGCACCAAATTTGCTGCTAAACTGAGTTTCATGCCATAAAAAAAAACGCTGATTGTAAGAAAAGAAACACAAAAAAATCAAAAAAAAAAGTTATATATTTATTTATTTATTTATTTACCAAAAAAAGCATAATTTGTGAGAACCAGTAACTCTGAAAACTGCCTAATCGGATTTTTTTTTAATTCTGAAAACCGGGACAGTTCTCAAAATGGGGGAAAAAATTTAAAGAACCAGGGGCGGTTCTTAGAACCTGCCCCCAAAAAACTGGATCTGACGGTTCTCACGAAAAAGTGAGAACCGCCCAACACCCGTTTCTTCAAAGTTGTAGTCAGTAGTGATTATTATTGTGGCTATACTTTCTTGAAAATTTAATTTATGATTTTTTTCGAATTTTTTTTAAAAGGATGTTGCCTTTTGGAGATTTTTTGCTCAAAAAGAAAAAAAAAACTAACACCCAACATAATTAGCAAGCAAATTTTTGATTTTTTGATATTCAGATCTACTGATATCTGACTAATAAATAAATGATGAATATCCAAGAACATTAATATCCAGGTTGGATTAAAAATGTGAAAATTTGATATTCAACTAAAATATCTAAATTTTTAAAAAGATAAAAATAATAATATCATTTCCAGCAGACCAAAAAAAAAAAGTTGATATTCTTATCTGATGGATATCCCAAAAAAGATGATATCCGTCCAACATTGGTCTTTACCAAATATTTAGGGTCTAGGGTTTATTTTAGAAAATGAGGTTATGTCGTTTCAAATTTAATTTTCCAGAATTTCAACATATGAGTAAGAACTATGCAAAGTACACCTTTTGTTGTTGTGTATTCATAAGATCATAATACATGGGCCAGTTCAAGACTAATTATATTATTTTCAGAAAAAAAGAATTACGAAAAAAAAAAAAAAAAAAATAAAAAAAAAAAAAAAAAAAAAACAATCTGATGGAGTATTGGAGAATATATCATTTAGAGAAATAAAATTCTCAATTTTTTTTTAATTTATTTATTTATCGACAAATACATGTCAAAGTTGCCAAGTTACTTATGATAATAACCCAATGGTTGGGACAATAAATAGATTTTCACAAAGTTGGGAGTTTAATTCTCAACAATTTTGCCAAATATCAATAATTTTTTTCCTTTTTTTTAACTCTACTTTTTGTGAATTATTTTGTGCCAAACATCATCAGTTGTATGTAGGGTATACACACACACCCATTTCAGATTTTAGTGAAGCATGTTGCTGCCCACACACACCGATTTCAGATTTTAGTGAAGTATGTTGCTGCCCTGTACATGCACTGCACTGCACTTGACTTCCATTTGTGGGTGGGACGTGGGCGGGCCAACAACAGAGTTAGGATCAATGCCTGGTTCCAGGAGGTCTCTTTTTGGTTCATATCTGTCGACGCACTCTTTGTCACCAATGACCATGTACGATCATATCAAGTTGGTCACTTTTTTCCACTTGACAATTTTTCAAACCAAAACAGTATGAAATTGTCAGTGGTAATGTACACAATTGACAGAAAGTTGCTGAATTGAGTTCCAAGTTCAAAACCCAATAAGGGGACCCAGAATCTCTTACTATAAATGTGATATATACTATGTTTTTCTTTTGTCCCCACCCCAGCGCTCCTCTTTGGACTAATGCCTTTGCTTGTTTGCTGTCGCAGACAATGCAGCGGGAATCCTGCCCAAAAGTTGATATTCTGACATGTTCAGTTTAATGATCTTGCAACTTGTTCAAATCAATCTGAGTCAGGGTCCTACTAAAAAGACCTGGCTGTTCTTTTTTAAGTTATGCGGCAACGTGCCCACCCATTGCTCAACTCACTCACTCAACAGAATTATTCCTGCTCAGGTTGACGATGGCACCACCATATACAAATAGCGCACGGATGATGGAACCTTACCTTACAATCAACTAGGAGCCCTCCTTCTTTGTGTAAGATGTCATGCTCTTATGTTCTAGTCACATTAAGACTAGAATAAAATTACAATATATGTGTGCACCAAGTGATTTATTTCACAAGTTTTTTTAGCCTTGATTTCAAAGCATTTTGAATTGATTTCTTATCAAGGTGATTATTGTAACGTCTACTTTAAATATCATGGCGGCTACCACTTACTTACACCTCCATCTTTTTTGTGAGTCAGTCTTATGATAACTTAACATGCCCCACCCTTTTAGTAACACCATCTCATGATTTTCTGACCATACTCACATTGTTAATACCTCATACTTTATGCTAAGTAAGGATATACCATATTCGTCTATTTTTCTACTTCATTGGTGAAATGAGTCCTAGAAAACTAAGACTAAGACTAGTTACTGCACAAGCTAGAACAATGTTGGGCATATTGGGTTGCCATTTCAGAGGCAATGCGGTGGTATACAAAGAATCAGTTACGCCAATATTATGCATGCTAGATCATGATCCTTCAAAATTATGTTTTCAACATATCTTTTTTTCTTTAGTTTTTCACATAAAATTGTGCATCTTTTTGGTTTACATTCTGGACTGTTTGTGCAGGGTAGTACGTCGCACATTGAGAATGAGCCCAAAATATTTGACATGGTTGTCTAACATGAAGAATATCTGAAGATTGAAGAATTGTGTGCAGAGACTTCATGACATCATCAGCTTGGAATTTTCCAATCCTCTTAGCAATCATCCTTGCAAACCAAATTGATCTGATAGAACCTCAAACCCTGCACAACCCAAAAGAAAAGAGAGGTAGGCACATTTACTACATAAAAACAATTGGAAATTTTGAACAGAGGGAATGAATACCCTGTCTTTTTAATGTCCCATAAGTCATGTGATGTCTGGAGATGCTACCTTGGGCTATCACCATGCAAGTAACAAATGCCTAGTACTTTCAGTTGGAAAGACAACTTCAATCATATCTGCCATTCAATATTCAGAGCCCAAGCCACAATTGAGAATCATAACAGAGTTCTCAATCTTAATAGCTGCCATTCCTCATTCAGGAGCTCTCATTTTCCACACCAATGCAATGAGAGAAAGTTCAGCTGGCTTTCATGCAAAAGAGTTATTTTGGAGACTGTTCTTGTCAACTTTCACCATGTCTTCACACCATTAGATTGGGCACATTCCTAACACTGACCACAGCATCTGCACTTGGATGCCATGTTTCTTCAAAGGACTAAAGTTGGTGTTTGGAGTGCTAAATGTTCTCAAATTGCTATGTCAACACATGCCGCAACCATGCCTGATATAATAGTGGCATGTTAACTGGCGAAAAGCAGTATTGTAACAATCAACAATTTCTTGCTCTTTTAAGGGAAAAGAGAAGGTCCTCTAACCTACACTCAAATCAGTCATCACCCAATATTCACCACAAGAACACTGTTTAGCATTGAAAGTGATGAAATTGATTCCCGTCCGTTTGCTCTAATTTCTCGGCCAACAATCTTTGATACGAACTTGGTGGGCGTGTGGCAATCAGAGAATAATACACAAAGGCTCTTGATCTTGAAGATGGAGATTTGTGTCCCTGGAGCTGTAGTGATGAAACCATATATATGCAATGGCCAGCTTTTCACTGTACTAACTGGCAGCCAGTGGACTGCAGCACATTCTGCCAGCTTCACATTGCAGTAAGTAAACTCCATAAGCACCAAGCAAGGATGCACAAATTGAAAGGGTTTGCTCAATTGTGCATGTTTCTTGAAGCATTCTTCCTCTTCACTTCAATGACCCGCATGGCCAAGAGGGTCCACCGTGCAGTCATAGTGTGTGCTTGTTAGGCATGATGCCATGATCTTGATACTTTTCCAGGGCTTCTTCTCCACATCCAAGCTGAGAAAAGTGCATCAATCATCACAGTCCATGAAACAACATCTCTTTCAGGGATGGTGTTAGATATTTTGCATGCATCCTACAAGACTCCCACACTTTACATACGTGTCAATCAGTGCATTTGTGATCCAGATTATCAGTCCTCAATCCTGGAGCTTCAATGAGTTTCAACTGTCTGCCTTCAACAACGAGGGCTGTAATTGCACATGCTTTGAGAATTATGCAGATGTAGGCAATGACCTTATTCAACCCCAAACCTTCTTGTTGCAATTGACGGTATACTTTGATGGCATCCTCACTAGCCCCACACTTTGCATACATACTACCTAGTACAACTCAAGTGCAGTTCCCACATAGACATCACATTTTGAGTCCCAACTTCATGATGTGGACAGGGACCTCTCTTCCCCATTCCAATGCTGATGGGTTGGAACTTGGAACACTAAGCATTCGGGATGTTCATGTAAGTGATATTGCTAAAGCTCCATTCCTTCTCATTGCATTTGGTGAAACAATTAAAAAAAAATATCCTCATTATTCCCACATTTGACATACATGCCAATAAGCATTATACACAAACAAACATCAGAGTGAAATCGGGAGTTTCTACATGGGCATGGACACATTTTCCCCATTCCAAAGCCCAGTGTGAGCTGGCACATGCATTCAAAACACACATATAAGTGATTCATCTGGCTCCATGCAAGCTTTGTCATTTGCATGTGGCAAAGAACTTCAAAAGCATAGACGTCATTGCTCCCAACTTGGTCCATACAAACCCAGCTTCCATGATGTGTGTGCATGGACATGCTCACCGGCCAGTTCCAAGCCATTTGCAATGCCACACACTTTTAGAACACTCATGTATGTGATTATGTTTGGCTTCACACCTTCTTGTTCCATTGAGTAGAATAATTCAAAAGCCTCTTCCCCATGCCATGGTTAGGAAATCATGTGATCATGGTGGACCAAGATACGACATCATTTTCAAGAATTTTGTCAAATAGGTAGGTACATTGCATGCATCCACCACACTTGCACTATTGACAAACAAATATAACAAGACATTAGAGTTATCCATAAAGTCAGATAAACCTTCTTGAGTTAGGCCTCTTTTCTTGGTCCCTTTCAAGTGCAGAGATATTTTGATGATGAAAAACAATCACTCCATTTCCATAAATCTTTTTCCAACTTAAAAATAACCAGCAATTTGAAACTTGTTTTTGTGATGATATACAACCCTATTAAACTTTATAAATAAAGGGACCCCAATCCGGGGATGACATAAAGTACAAAAGAAGAGGAGCAAAGTCCAAGTTGAATTGCTACAAGTCAGATGTTAAAAACTAAGGACTTGTAATGAAAAGCTTAACTCAACTAGCAAATGCTTGTTACAAGTTAATAAGTTATCATTGTTGATATATAGGTTGCAAGAGTGAATACAAGCCATTAGCACAAGAAATGGTCCCTTTGTTCCAACGAATCTAAGTCAAGGACTAGGTAACCAGTGAGAGCATGCAAGTTATCATGAATAATTAAGGTGCTCACACTTTGGGACTGTTCAGAATAGTCAATGTGCTCAAGCTAGTTAACAGATTGTACAGGAGTGCTAAACCTACGGGTTGTAGGACACATAAGAGGTTATGAGGTTCAGCCAAGTAGCAACCATGACATACAAAAAGATAATAGGGCTTAGGTACAAAAATGTCAGAAGGCAGCAATATACATTACATAACTGAGAATCTCTTGTCCAATGGTGTGCTGCCACATTAGTGAGATGCTCCTTATAGTCAGTTATGAACTAGGTAATTGGTGAGAGGCAAGAGGTTTTAGTTAGAGGGGCATAACCCTATGTTCAGAGGGTCAAGCGATTTGTGTCTCAACCAAAGTGATCAGAGTTAGAACATGTCTCCACCAATGGGATGCAGGTGTGAAGGAAGACAAAGTTTATGGTTCATGGAGCCTCTTCCAATGCCCAGTTGTCACTTCAGCAAGATCCCCACTCAAACTAGTTTGACAAGTAGAGTCATTTTCATTTAGAAGTAGGTGCGCCCATGCAAGATTCATATATTAATATATATGACAATATTCCCCCATATACTCCCCTGTCAAATTTCACAAGCTTGTCATTTTGTGCATTACATGGTTCTTGTTTTGAATCTTGCATGAATCCATCAAATTTCTAGTGGGCTTCTTGTTTTGTGCCCTACATGATTAATGTTTTGAATCTTGCAATTCGTATTCTAGATTGCACATAACAAAAAGTTTAACATGTTCTGCAATCTCCTAGTGGGATTCAAACCCATGTAAGGTTTTTCGTATTAACAAGAGTTAGAACATGCATCTCAATGTAAAGTTCTAGATCCAGTACCGTAAGGGAAATCTTTTGTTTCAGAGGTGAGTGAGAGTATAATGAGCCCTTCTGGATTGGCATGCTCCCAACATCATAGAGGCAGGACCTGACACCACTGTGGAGAGAGCGTCCAAAAACATCTCAGCTGCAAATACCCTAATCTCAATGGGTATAGCACATAGAACCTTCAGTACAAACAAAGCCACTGCATTGATAGCAGAAGCATGACATCTCTGACTTGAACTCTGGAGCAAAATCTCTGAAGTGCCCATGCTGGTGGACACACCAGAACTATTTGGACGATGTTTCCTGTTTATCAAATTTGTGTGGATTCTCGCATCAGTTTTGCATATAGCTCCTGATCTTTTATCATAGCATCTGTCACCCAGTGACTCATCCAAAAAAGAGGTTAATTGTACATTTCGAGCTTTGATGGTATGTGACTTTAGAAGGGCTGATCGTGTGTGGGCCACACCCCCATGAATTGCAACTAGAGATACAAGCTCTGCAGTCAACATCAATTCATGACACCTTCTTGCAGCTGCCAAAAAGTCATCAACAGATGCTTTGGCATTGCCTTTCAGAATTGCTCCATTACATGCCACTACAGCATGATTCCACTGGCAGTTCCCTCACACTCCAGGAAATTGAGATGAAGGCCTAGTGTTGGGGCAAAGACAATATTCCACTGTGACCAGAGGCGGAGCATTCTTGAGATATTGTAAGGCATTGGGAATTGATTTGATGCCTAGAACACCAACTTTTGTTGGAACTCCCAAATCTCAAAATTTTGTTTCTCCAGAGACTCACTCTGCCCACTTATGAAAATCAATGCTCCTAAGAAAGAGATATGTCTGTTGGATGCTGTCAAAGGGCACATCTCTCTGCGTTGCTTTACTAGGGAATCCCACAAACCACCATTGAGAACTTCTATGCCTCACACTGTGAACTGCTGAAACACTAGGGCAGCAAGTTCATCATGAGATGAAGCTCAACTGCCTCAGAAGCAAATGTTGCCTGGTGCACAAATTCCTGCACATTGTGAAAAGGAACTGCAGTATTCATGCAGGGTTTTGGCTCAAGCAGCCCACCAGTTGTTCCTACACATTCAGTTGTTCAAAAGGTACAAGATTTAGGCACTCGCAGATTTTGCCTTGTTGATTGCACCTGGGTAAATGCTGCAATCTTGTGGACTATCTGAGTGGAATACCATGAAACCAAAACAAAAAATTGGCAGGAGAGTAC
>Ga0209611_10009598_pt1 | contig 14589 bp, 8 predicted proteins | sample S1TSphgellanicum_3_FD_187693 | JGI IMG/M metagenome (GOLD analysis project Ga0209611, IMG submission 187693) | Host-associated microbial communities from peat moss isolated from Minnesota, USA - S1T2_Fc - Sphagnum magellanicum MG (SPAdes) (version 2) | ecosystem: Host-associated > Plants > Peat... | reverse complement strand
GAAAAAAAATCATTTTTTGAAAAAAAATCATTTTTTGAAAAAAAATCATTTTTTGAAAAAAAATCATTTTTTGAAAAAAAATCATTTTTTGAAAAAAAATTATTATTCATTTTGTCAATGTGAAAACTGACCCTAGGCTATGGTATATCAAGTCTTATTAGGAATTTAAGAAGAGAAGAAACGAAAGCCTATGGGAAGGGTACAATCCCCAATCCATACAAATGGCTGACAATACAAGGCATATGAATTTTGCCCATATAATAATGGAGAAAGGCTATTTTAGTCAGGCATAATTTTTCAATATCAATAGTGTTATTTCTGTGATAACCCCGGACATACCCACCCAACTTTGGTCTTGAATATGTAAAATTAACCAAACCTAACTAACCTAACTAGCCTAGCCTAACCTATTAGCCAAACCTAACTAACCTATTAGGCCAGGGTATATGACCTGAGGCAAGATTAGTCTCATACCCAAATTGTCAGGTAGGACATAAACTTGGGTAGGAAAATCTATAATGTCAGTTGGGTTGGTATGTATTTGCCCAGGTACAAAACTACAAGGGTCATATATATATATATATATATTGGTGGAAAAAAAAATGACTTGACAAATGTGGCTAATAATAAAGCTGGTTTAAGTCTTTTGTTTGGGAAAAACAAGTGGAAAAAAAATATGATTATTATTATTATTATTATTATTATTATTATTTTCATCTGGCACCTTAAAATGTCATCGGTTTAAAAAATAAATAAAAATTGGAAATACATGCCTTGCCCCAAAGATCTCTCCCCATATTTGAGAATTATGGCTGAAGGATCTAGGGTTGAATTTTGCATGGACTCATTTGCGACCAAGTCAATTTGGTTTGGAGTCCTGACCACATAATTTTACTTACCAAAAAGAACTCCGGGGAGTTGCTGTTTTGGTAGGACTTTATTATGCTGCTTACTTTCACTATCATGGGCATCTCTCTTTAGAAATTATTATAATACTCCGAGTAATTCAAACAAGTCATACATATGATTTTGGCACTTTTTTTATCCTTTGCAGTCTTGCGCAGTTTTCTACCAAATCCCCTACAAAACAGAAGAAAAGATGTCGAGAGCAACAGACCTTTCGACCTTTTGTTAGAGAGAAGGTTCGAAACTTCTAACTTCTTTCTATACTCCTCCCCAGACAACCATCATCATCATGCATGTCTATAACCGACATAGTTGAAGCAGCTAAATAAATAAATAAATATAAATAAATAAATGTATGGCTAAATAAATAATTGTACTAAATAGTTTAAGTCAAATATGTACTAACAACCTACTCGAAAAAAATAAAATTCCAGACATTTTCAAAAAAAGTGACTGTAGTTTATAATATATCATTGAAGCCAAGCAAAAAGAAAAGAAATGTCAGATTGCAAGTAAAGTACTTGAACTGCAGACTTCAGTTGAATTGCTTTTGTTTGGCATTCCAGGAAATTAATGGAGAGCTAAACCAGCCTTCCATGTTGCGAAAGTCATTTGCTTGGGGTCAGCAAAAAAAAGATCTATCTTGTTAATAATAATATTTAAATATTATGGATAGATATTCTTTATCAATTGTCCATAAGTTTTTTACTTAAGTCTTGTTTGAAAAGCAAGCAAGTGTGAAGCTTATTTTTTGCAATGTGGAATTTTCATAAAGTGTGTGTTAAGTATGTTATAACAAATACAAAATATAATGTTTTTTTTATAACACCTTGAAAAATACGATGATTTTTATGTCATATCCTAACATAAGTATATGACATTAAGTATTTTGTGATGAAAGTTCCCCAAACATGAATTTGACATCATTTTTGGGATGTTTTTATCTATTTATAAAACCTTTTTTTTTCTTAGTTTTTTTTGAGTATATTATTTTAAATGTAATGGAGGGCACAAAAGGTTTTCCATTGTAGTTCCACACATTTCAATGCTACTTTTTTTTTAAACCCATGTTATAAAATAAAAATAAATATCCTTATTTGTTTAGTCTATGTTACCATGCTTCTTCTCATTTATGGCATAAATACTTTCTTTTTCTACTCCAAAAGCCCAAAAAAATCTTGAGGGCATGGGAACCATTCTAGTTAATAAAGCTTCACAAAAAAAAAAAAAAACCTAAACCTTCAAACATCCCAAAGGATTGACATGACAAGCTATCAAAGTAAATTTTTTAATATAGTGCATTACAAAAGACTTGAAATCCTTGAGGATGTTCCTTACCTTCATGCATTAGGACAAAAAAGGTGATGTGGAAGCTTTAGGATTAGACTGAGACAAGCTTCTTAAATTAAGTTCATGAACATCTTACACAAATCAAACAAAAGGGCAGTTAGTGCGTTTCGAAGTTAAAATGGAACACAAACAACCCACAAGTTAATTCAAATTAACCCACTCTCTAACTTGGGAAGAGTCACTTCTCACTTCCATATAGTATACTTATCAAGTCCACATGGGACTAAATTGAAATAATCATGTCTCCCCCAGGACTCTCAAGGGAAAGTCAAAAAACTAACAAATTATGAGTCCTACAACTTTGGGGGTTTATAACTTTCTCATTTTGCATCCAAATCAAGTGATTTAAATTTAAAAACTTGTAACCCTTGAGAAAAGTTTGTTAAAAATGTCATTTGCCTTGCAATCAAACGTGATTTGACCATTCAAATTTTTATTTAAATCCATAAAATGGTCATTTAATCCATATTAAGAAATTTAAAAAATCAAATAAACAATTTTATAAACTTGTGTGTCTCCATGAAAATTAGACATAAAATAACCAAAAAAACTCATCACGAAAATCATTAAATGTTTTTACTTGAATGATCAAAAATGAAACAATTTTTCATTATTATGTATTAATTTTCAATTTTTGCATCATAAAATTAAGTTCTTGGTAGGTTTTTTTAAAAATAAAATGACTTTTGAAATTTACTTTTTGTGAAACCTTGTAAAATACATGTTAACATATATGTTTTAAGAAATAGAAAATGAAACATATATATTAATGACTTTCTCCAAAATACTATGATCATTATATTCTAACCTTAATATAAATATATTTAGGTGAGGTAAGGTCTTTTTGTTATCAATGCATAGACTAAAAATAAACCATGCACAAGCCTATATACTATGACAACATTGGACATTGGATTTCTCATTATTAGTTTTATTAGTTGTGGTTTTAAGGTCATGTCTTCTCTCATCTAGAAATAATGAGTTATTACATTTGTGTCCCTTATGATCATTAATTTGGGAAACATCTATAAATTAAATTGCTTGCCAATTGCAATTTTATCTTTGTGCAAATAAGCATATTTAAAGGTTAAGAGCATCTCCACCCCCAACAATATAATGGCATGTACACTATGTTTTGGATGAATAATCGGACATGCCTCTTAAGTTGGGCACTTTGCTTCATAATTTTTATTGAATAGTGGAAAAATATATTATGCAAATGGATTTGAAAATTTAGTGAAATTAGGCATTTAAGTTTTTAGTTTTTCTCAAATTGGACTATTCAACATGTATGGGACTTGGAGTTTTACAGTGCACATATATTTAAGCTTTGGCATCAAAAGTTTAAAGGTCCAAGGAATAGCTTTCAAGCACTGAGCTTGTGAAGTATGGCATTTGGTCCTCATTTTCTTTTTACAGTTTGAAAAGCTGTGCCCACATGACATGATTTCTTATATTTCTGCCTAAGGCATCATCAATGTTCACTATTCAGGCATTTGTCCTGCTTGGAAATAATTGTAATTTGTTAGGGTTTTTGCAAAATTGTTTGAAAAACTAGGCAATAGAGTTATCGATAAAGTCAGGCGATTAGGGGGGCGAGAATAGCCAGTTTCGGCATAATAGGTATCAAACGTGTAACTGGGAATGAAAATTTTACAAAACGAAATAGCTGGGACCCGAACTAATTTTTCGACCAATTTTGGTGGTGAACTGAGTTTCATCCTGTCTTTCCATTTTCCTAAGCGCCTGCACTGCTGCTACGTATATTTTCACTCCTATCTGTAGAACTACTATATTTACTCTTGAACCTTGTGCATTAAATGCTGAGTTGCTGCTACGTATATTTTCACTCCTATCTGTAGAACTACTATATTTACTCTTGAACCTTGTGCATTAAATGCTGAGTTGCTGCTACGTATATTTTCACTCCTATCTGTAGAACTACTATATTTACTCTTGAACCTTGTGCATTAAATGCTGAGTTTCAACATTTCATACTGAGGTTTAATAAAAAATTTCTTACTTTGCAGATACCAATGAAAGAGGGGATAGGGAGTGAAAGCAAGCCCAAAGAGAGGGTGAAGACAAGGTGACTTTCCAGACAGTTCGAATGTCCAGGAATATTTTTCAAGAATCACGCATGATAGATGGGTACCTACAGGGGCAGCTTCCACACATGTAAGTCAACTACTTAATTAATTAATTTTGGAGATTCCATGTTTAGAAAATATCATTCTTAAATCTCAAAAAAAGGTTCTCCATTTTCCTTCACAAATTTGTGTTCACTGAAAAATAAAAATAAAATAAAATTGAAAATTTCAACATTCTCTAAAAAAACATAATTAGTGTCAAAGCTACCAAGGTACTACAGTATTCATGTCAGAATCCATTTTAGTTCCAACAAAAGTACAATTATGAGTAGATCAATCACTAACAATAATACTTCTAGCAAGTGTCAACTATTGAATATTAATTTACATGCAGGAACTATATATCAGTTCCAGTATATAATGATCCCCTATATAATGATCAATTCAACATGTTTCCAGTTGTGAGAACTCGGAAAACCGCTTTGGTACTGAGAAACAACAATAGTCAAAACTTTACAAATGAAGCTGTAATACTACTACACAGTAGTGATTATTCTTTTGAAGAATTTTTGCAACTTTTTAACCTGGAAAATCTGATTTCCACCTACAAAAAAGGGATATTTTTAAATTTTAATAAACCAACCCAAATTCGCCATTTTGAATTAATCTATTTTCGGAAAAGAAATAAATTCAAATCGCCAAATTCACATAAGCCTCCAAAAGGTAGCCAACAATATAGAAAGATGCTTAAATATTTTTACTTGTTTATAGCCAAATTTGGGTAAATCTTCATGTGTATGCTCACCACCTCAGCTACATCACAAAATTGAACTAATGATTAACTTTATTATTATTATTAACTATTAATTAATTAATAAATAATTAACTAATAATTATGGGTCAGACACTGCTATTGGCTCAATCATACCAACCTGTGAGGTTCTTTCATACCAGTGCACAGACTAGTAGTGGCTTGGGTCATACCAACCTGGTAGGTTCTTCATACAAGTACATAGACCCAGGCTTCCACCACCAGCATGAAGTCCACGTACCAGATCCCAACACAGGTATGTACTCATATTGATTCCACAGTCCAATGCAGTTGCCACAAAACCACACCATAATCCTCAGCCTTCAGTTGGTCCAAATTCAAACTCATGCAAATCAGTCCTCTTCTTGGAAATGCCAGGTCAGGTTGTGAAGCCAAATGAACACTGAACTTGAAAACTCTGGCTCAGGTAGGAACACAAAGTTCAAAGGTGCCTCAAAACTGTGTGACTATTTAGCACCCAGTTTTCTCCTGTGTATATCTCTCAAATGTGACACCTCAACGCTTAATACCGCAGACCGAATGATTGTCCTCATCACCATTCCAAAAGCATATCACTTGATAATGAAAAGAGGCTAATGTTCTAAATCAGAGCCTGTAAGAAGTAGCACAAAATCAAATAACAATCAAGTCTCTTGCCCCTTTTAAAGAAACTTTACTGCAAATTTACGGTCTTTGGATTGAACTTGGAGTACCAAAACCAACCTCCACATATTAAGGAAGATGGGTAATAGTATGCACCCTATAAAGATTGGCCACTAGAAAGATTTACAATCATGGTATCTGTTTTACAATTAGACCATCCACTGAGCATTCCAGGGTACAATGAATGCTTCTCCCTCTTGATATAAATACTCAATATACATGGACTTTTTGAGGATTAGTAATGGTAAGAGGTTGGCTGACACAACCAGATACCCCACCCACCAGTCGCCAGCCAGAGCTATCACTCTGTTGTTTGGCCAAGGGAGGATTTTCTGTTTCAAGAAAGTGGCAAATCATGTGGTGGAGTAAGCAAATCTGATGGACCCCCAAAATCATTGTAATCTTTGAAGCTGGTTTCAGAAATACCTTCATGGCTTGAGGTGTCCACTGATGAAAAGCAAGAGGCAGATGTGAACTCCCCACCAAACTTTCTCAAAGCCAAGTGTTCGGCCAGACCCGTGCTCTCCAAGGGGGCCCAATCATCCCCTCCTCTTGGTCTGCCAAAGCCCAACCCTCCAGCCAAACCATTCCCTGGCTTTAAGCTTGTCAGGCTACCCATATCCTCTGCTCTCCTTAAATTTTCCATTGTAATTGCATTCAGAGTGTTGTGTGTGCTCATGGTACCAAGGTTTGACATAGTCACTGCATTCTCTCCCTCCCTCAAGTCAATAAGACCTGACAAGTCAAATTGCTCAAGCACATTTAGATTTCCAAGGACAGGTAGCTGATCATTAGCAATGTCCAGTGGTTGCCCACTAGGATCATATTCTGTTTTCATCAACAGGTCAAGATCATTTGAACCCATTCTCTGCAGATCTGTGAAAGCAACATCCCGAGTGGGTTGGTTGAGACCTTCGAAGGTCCTTGCCAGCTGTTGTTGCTGATGCTTCTGTTGCAACTGTGCCTGCAGTGACCCCCTGTCAACTGTGTCTTTCTGCACTACATTTCTACCAAGGCCAACTCCCCCCAGAATCCACCCTTTTGAACCTGAAGAAGAAGAAGCTGCTGCCCTTCCTCCAGGTTGAATCTGCATCACACCTCCAGAGCTACCATTCTTGGCAGCCTGGAAAGAGGCCACTGGATATGGTTGTGGGTTCACTCCACTTAGGCGCTTCAAATAGAGCCGATACTTCTGCACACACAAGTAGTCACTGTTGGTGCAACAAGAGGTGCTAGAAAGACCTTACAACAACAATGCAAGGGTGGGCACTCCATGGGACACAGCATCATCCAAATGTCAAACAAAAGGCAAGAGAAAAATCAGACAAGCAAAGACTGTTGACTGGTAGTGCTCCACAGAAAGAGGCAAACCCCAACACAAAGACTATTGTAGCATTGACAAGGAAAGAGATAAAGAACCCAGGGATTCTACACAGAGAAGATATGCAAAATGACCTGAAGATGGCTTGCAACATTTTCCCGTGTTAGGCCCTGCACATTCATTACATCCAATATCCTCTTTGGTACAGCCTCTGCAAAACCACACCCATGAAGTTGTCTGAGGCATTCTGTGTTTCATGAGCATCTCTGGAACGAGTCTTTGCAGGTTGCATAATCCACAGGTAGAGCTGAGTTAAAGAGAAGAGAGGAGGAGAGCAATTTTATGCAAAGTGCTTGAAAATGGGGCTTGAGAGAAAATTACTTTCAATTCCGAGCTGATTTACTGCTTGAACAAATTGTTTGTGAAGCTCCGGTGACCATACAACCCTAGCCTTCTTCAGGTTGTTGAGGTCTTCAGCTCTTTGAATCTCATCATCCACCCTCTCCTTCCTCTTCCTGAAACTGTGATCTGTATCTGCAGTGGAGTCAAGTGGATATGCACTGTCATCCCACTCCCCTGATCCCTCCTCTCTATGTAGATCCTTCACAGGAACCCGCCTACGGATGACATGCTGCCAAATGTTTCGAAGCTCCTCAAGCCGCACAGGCTTCAAAAGATAGTCACATGCACCATGCGTTATTCCCTTCATTACCAAATCAGTTTCTCCATCTGCTGACATCACTGCAGTTTCAAAAAGAGAGACAATCCCTCAGTATCAGAATAATAAAAACCCTTGCAAAAACAAAACCCTTCAGAAACCTACTAAGAAAAGCCATCCATCACTGCAGTTTTAAAAAGAGAAACCATCCCTCAGTACCAGAATAATAAAAACACCTGCAAAACAACAAACCCTTTAGAAACCTAGTCAGAAAAAGCCATCCATTGTCTTTGCAATGGATTGAGGAAAAAAAGAACTCACTGATCACAGGCAAGTCAAGTTCCAACCCAATTGCTTCAAGCAGCTTGAACCCATCCATATCCGGCATGTACACATCACTAATCACAAGATCAAAGTGGTTCCTGTTCTCCCGCAGCAATGAAAGAGCTTTCGTCGCTAGGTTGCAAGTTGTCACTAGCAAAAAAAAGCAGGCAGAATTTCATGAGTATTATTATTCTTTCTTGCTGTAACCAGCAACAGCTAAGTCCCATTACAAGAGAACATAAAACACCTCCATCACACAGGTGGCACCACCATCAGGAGGACCAATTTTGAGCCTGCTCATGGTGTTGATCCTGTCCTTTGCACACTTTAAAAGGAGACTGAGGAATTCTCTTGTGGCTGGCTCTTCTTAGGTTACGAGTCTCCTCCCAGCTGTCCGTCAGCTCCTGCTAAGAACCCAGGGTCGGTCTTCAAGAATGATGCAGAGCAGAAATTGGAGAAATCTAAGACAAACAAAAACACTTACCATTGTACTTGCATTGCCGGAGCATTCTGTCGAGAATCATAAGACAAAGCGGCTCGTCGTCCACCACTAACACTCGTAAACCCTCAGGAAAAGTCCCTAACGGAATCGCCATTTCGGTTTTCTTTCGTTGTGTCCAAGCTAAATCTCCTCCGCCGCTCATGTCCATCAGCTTGACGTCCGTCCGTCCCCTTGCCCCTCCTTACTACTACTTCCTCTTCTTCCAGACTGCGTAAACCTCGATCTCCTTTCACCACAGCGTCATCCTTAAACTACAACAACAACAACGCCATAGCCACCGCTTGGTTCTCTAGCACCTTTCCAAGACCACCTTCTTCTTCCCGCTATTCTCTCCACTCTCCCGGAAGCTTCTTCATCCATGACAAAACCCTCCCCTTCCTTCCCAGGCCGCCGCCGCTTCTTGCAAGGAAACAACAAAAGCAAAAACAAGGAAAGCCGAATTCAGAGAAACCCTCAAAAAACCTTCCAAAACAAACTTCACAGTTTTGCCATGTGCATTTTCGGAAGCGATGTTGTACACCGTCATGTGCAGCAACGAAACCCCATTCCTTTCTTCTGCACTCTCTTCTGACACTGCTTTCCTCACCACCACAACAAAAAGTTTGCTCGTGGAAAGCCCAAAAAAAAAAAAAAACAAACAAACAAACAAACAAAAAACCCTGCACTACAACAGAAATACAAGTTGCATACGAGTCGACAGATAGTTCAGGATAAGAGTAAGTATTATATCGTGTCTGACAGCAATCGCAAACACACACACACACACACACACACCCGCGCACAAAACACACGCTCGCGCATAACTTAGCAGAGGGCGAGAAGTCCGGAGAGCGTGAAGGAAATTCGGGAGAGACGATGGCGATGCCGTCGGATGGGGAGATCGAACGGTCCAAAAGGGATGGCAGGATGTGTGTTGTGCGTGGGTGGGGGGGAGACGGGCCGCTATGTAAAAGGGAACAACTTTCACCCGCTTTTTCCAATTCTCCAAGGCCCCTGAGCACTGTGGGACCCACAGTAGGACCCTCTGTGGGACCTATCCCATTGTAGAACACTATGTGGGACTCCCTTTACGACCTCATGTGGGACCGATCCCCTTGTGGAATCCTATGTGGGACTCCCTTTAGGACCCCCTAAGGGACCGATCCCCTTGTAGAACCCTATGTGGGACTCCAATTAGGACCCCATATGGGACCGTTGCCCTTGTAGAACCCTATGTGGGACCCGCTGTAGGACCCTCTGTGGGACTTCCAAGGAAAAACCGTCTAGGGTGAGAGGCCCTGGGAGGGGGTACATAGACATAGGTAAGGGTACAAGGTAAATAAATATACCCTGTATCTCACAAAAGTATAAAGGTAAAGGGTACAAGGTAAGGGTATATATTTACCTTTTTTCAAAGTTTATTATGTGGATATATGTAGGTAAAAATGAAAATTTTCAAACATATTTGAAAGGTAAAGGGACAATGATTCTTTTTTTTTTTTCTTTTTCTTTTGTCAGTTTCGTGATGTTGCTCAAGTGGTGATCCTCCAGAATTATATTTAGCCAAATTTGGGCAATATTTCAAAATATGAAGTAGGAAATCTTAAGTACCCTTTCATAATATTGTAGGCAATTGTGGGGATTTGGGCAAATTTTTAGATTTTTTTAAGAAAATTTTGATTTTTCTTATAAAGAAAGATAATTTGTGACATAATTTTTTTGCCAACATTTTTTTTCCAAAATGACAAAAATTCACCACCAAAAAATTCATTGATTAGGAAAAGCATTTTGTTCCTTTTTCAATAATATTTATGCTTGGAAACAGGCTCTGGTAGCACCTGTTACCATGCTTCTCCTATGGTTTTCCTAGGGTTTTCCTAGGGTTTTAGGGTTGATCCTGGTAGGGTTTTAGGGTTTAGGGCTACCATGCTTTTCCTGGAGTCACCCTACCAGGATCAACATGTTCATAGGTGGTATGTAAGGTCCCCCCAAAATGCATTCTGACCTTAAAGCAGGTCTACCACCAGCACTTCAGTGGCCTGTGAATGTAAATTGTAAGCTTTTGAAGTTGAGGGCCTCATGTAGGGTGTCAATTCATCTACCCTTTACCCATAATTAATTAAGAATTTAATAATATTTACATTACAAGCTATATACCTTATAAAAGGTGTGTAAGGCTTTGCTTGTAATGTGCCATTCTCACTACAAGACAAGATTTATTCCACCCCATAAGGTGCTATCTTAAATTAGCAAAGCCTTGCATAAAATGCCATCCTCATTGTTAGCTCATAACTACGTAAGCTCTATTTCACCACACACAAGGTGCAATAGGGAAGAAATTTTAGGCAGGTATTTTTTTATGTGTAGGGTGTGGAGAGTGGACTATGTGCAAGGTAACCAGCAAGAACCACTGGATAACCAATTACCAGAGCCTGCTCAAGCTGGTTACTGGAAAAGACCGATTGTAAGGTACGCCCAAGCTTGGGGGTTGTGGGACATATAAAAGTGTGAGTTATGAGATTCAACCAACCAACAACCAGGAACATGCGAAAAGGAATTAAAGAAGTACAAAAAGATCAGATTAAGACAACAAAATACATGATATAACTGGGGAGCTCTTGTCCAATGGTGTGCTACCACCATTAAGAAGATGCTGCCCACAATGGGATTATAGACTCAGAAGGGGATTATCCTGAGAATGGAAGGCCATTGTGTGTGAGGTGGGAGTCAAGCAGAGGACCTAGAATTCTAAGAACATCCATCCCCTTCGAGATCCTCACCCAACATACAGAACTGGTATAATTTTGCAAACTTCATCATTTGAGAGAGGAGAGGAAGTTCTTCATTATTTAGGAAACTCATGCTTAAAATGCTGACCAAGATGAACCAGCACAGTTTATCGATATGGAGTTAAACAACTAATTAAAATGAATATTTAATTATATATTCTAACCTACCAAAATAACCTGAACTTATGTTAAGGAAATTTTTTCACAATTCCAATTCCAGATTTAGTAAAAGGCTAGTTCTACAGTCCCATTCTTGTGCCCATTCTACTAATAAAAGGGTGCAAGCTCAAGTCCAGGTCACAAGAACCTGTCCCTTGGACTTAACACTGCAACCCAGATATCCTCACAACCCTGGTTCTTACCATGGTATCAGTGCATGTACTGGTTGGCCCCGAGGCAAAAGTTCCCCATCCTCCCTTGAGGCTAAATTTAACCGAGGGTAGGGCACCCTCCACATAGACTAGAAAATTTCTACCAGTTTTTCTGGAAAATGAGCTCCTTGCAGAAAGACAAGCTAGAAAGACAAGGGATTTTTGTTTTACAGGCTTAGGTTTTTAGGGGAAAAAACAAGAAATGATAGTACCTAAAATGTACCTTCTTTTTGTTTTCCAAAACAAGCATGTCTTCCAAATTGATTGGCTATGGCCAAGATGGAAGAGACTTTGCAATTTGTGTAGGATTTGGATTCAATTTTGGTTTCGACACTGAATCAAATTTGTAAGTCACAATAGAAAATTTAGGCTGTATATTAGAGATATCCTGAAAGTCACCCAGTCTTCACCCTATCTTTGGGCCTCCTTTCACCCCCAAACCCCTCTTTTAGAGGCATCTGCAAAGTAAAGAAATTTTATTAAATCTCGGTAAATTCTGCACAAGGTTCGAGCGTAATTATAGTAGAGATGGTGAGAGCAGTGAAAATATATGTAGCAGCAGTGGAGGCGCTCAGGAAAGAGGAAAGATAGGATGAAACTCAATTACCACCAAAATTGATGGTGTTTTGAGTTTCACCCCCTCCCCTTGAATGCTAATGTACTTTTTGTGCAGGTTTTTATTGGATATCACCCCCTTTATGACCAAACTCAGGGTTCTGATGCTGTCTTTTCCTTACTTTACGAATATCTCTATTCTCTAGCTTGCCTTCTTATAAAATGAAAATGTGAACATTTGTAGATGAACATTGTTTATGAATGATAAGCTAGGTGAACATGGATGAACTTCATTCAACTTGCATTAGATCACCCAACCTTGAAAACCCATATTGGGTTCTCCCCTTGGGCCTTCCCCCCCCCCCCACTCTCTCTGATAATGTTTCTTTAGAAAAACACTGGCCCACTAGTGTACATAAATAGAAGGAATGGATTTGTCCTATCTATATTAAGGAAGTTCTTGGGGGAGTCCAAGAACTCTTTTGGTTCATAACTTGCACTTTGGCCAAATTTTGGAAGTATGTGTTGGTGTCGCATCAGACACAAAAGGGAAAGCTGGCCCAGTACTCTCTTATTCAAAGGGAGAATTTGTCCAAGTTAATACTAGCAAAACTGGGCTCTCATTTTATGGGGGAGTTTCACATTTGTTGTCCTAAATTGGGATTCCTCAATCTTTGAGCTCCAATCTTTGTTTTGGATTTATTGATGTAAAAAATCCTGCCAAACTTTATTACAAGGAAGGTGTGACTAAAAATCAGACTTAAATTTGAGTTCCCCTCCCCTAGACTATCCTTGTGTGTTGTGGAGTAAAATCTAACTTTCGTAAAATCTTTGTGTTGTGGAGTAGAATCTAACTTCACAAACAACTTTTGTCTTTTGGAAAGAAAGGAGCAAAAGGAACATGCCCAAACGGTTCCTTTAGTTCCTTTCTTTTCAGAAATAGATGCCAAACTCCTGGGACAAAAAATCAAAGAACTCAAATTTTTTAAAGGGATGAGATTACCCTCCCTCTATTCTAAAGACCCTATCTACTACAAAGCTTCTTTTGTAACTAGTGTACCTTACATTGCCCAATCTATTGTATTCTATTATACCTATATAGAACACATGCATCTCTATGTGTCTCCTATCTATAGTGCCTTATCAAGGATTGGGTGCATACATCACACACACCTTGACTACTCTTATGCAAACTCTACATTACTCCTAACTTCCAAAACCTCTCTTTTTTTTTTTAGAGCCTTCTATATGAACAATCACATTAATGCTCATTGCGACACATCAATCACTAGTGCATTGAACTAAAGCTTCCATAAACCCATATGCATCCAATTCTAGCTATCTAAAAGATTCAAATAACAAAACCTTCATAGTTTTCATTCAAATAGTAGTCATGCCCTTACCAATGCAAGTCAACCACCTTGTTCTATCACTCAACCTCGTCTACTATTACAAGGGCTACTCCAACAAAGGAGTGGACATTCACAAATCTTTGTTTCAACTTATAGATATAAACCTTCCAAACTTAGAGACCCACTTGTGAATTTGCCACCCACACTTGTACCTACTTCATTAAGGTGTAGGGTGACAAATCATGTCATTTTCTTCACCACCTTATGTGACATAATCTTCTAGGGATGGTAACTATAGTTGAGGGCTTGTTAAATGAAGTTTTTTAGAGAACTTTTTAAACACAAAAAAAAGTTAAAGTTAAATTGTCTACTTGGATGAAAATTGCATGTAAAGGTTACTAAAGTGTGATGCATTCCCCCAAAACAGGAATGACCCAAAAAATATTATTATTATTATTATTATTATTATTATTCCCACAAAATCTGCACTAAAGCAAAGTCTCTTTGCCTCTGGGGCAGGGCTAATAAAAAATCTGAGACCTGTTGAGTAGTTGCTGGTCAGTACAGACCAAAAGAAAAGCAACTCAATGCAAATATTGCCAATTGTGTGAGTGAAATTGGATGTTTCTGAAAAATCTCCAACCACCATGCCACATGACTTTCTTGGGTTGATTGAATTTTAGTAAAGCAATCTGTGGGGGTTTTTTTTTTTTTTTTTTTTTTAATTTATAAATTTTCCTTGCTTTCTATATGAAAGCATCCCCCCGCCCCCGCCCCCACACACACACACACACACAAGATGCTTTCTTCAATTGAATGAACCTTTTGTTATTCACATGCAAACCTTCGGCCATTCAAATAAATAAAACACACTTTTGTACTTTAATATTATGCCAAGAAGGCAACACTCCAACACTC
>Ga0209611_10009597_pt1 | contig 14590 bp, 11 predicted proteins | sample S1TSphgellanicum_3_FD_187693 | JGI IMG/M metagenome (GOLD analysis project Ga0209611, IMG submission 187693) | Host-associated microbial communities from peat moss isolated from Minnesota, USA - S1T2_Fc - Sphagnum magellanicum MG (SPAdes) (version 2) | ecosystem: Host-associated > Plants > Peat... | reverse complement strand
CTCAGAACAGTAACTCCATGATGCCCCCTTCATTAATTTTTCTACAAGCAACCATAATTGGAATTCTACTGGTTGCGAGATTCCGAACACCTTCAATGCTTGTAATGGCGGCACACAATTCCAATTGTGGAGATAAACTTTCATTCTTGCTTGTTGAAGGCATTTCATCATTACTACTTGAACACATTGAATCGCCTTTGGAGCTTCTGCAACCAATTACAAAAGAAAAATTCTTGTGTTATTAGGCCACATTTACAAATCCAAGTGTGGTCTTTGTTCATTCTAATGATGCACATCTTCCTTGAACATGCAAATGTGGTTACCACACCTTCACCATTTGAACCCTGTTGTTCATGTCCCAAATACAATCATTCCAGCTTGCTACATTATGAATATAAAACAATAGGGTGTGTGGGCTGATTGGCCAAAACAAAAAAATTCTCTAAGTGCTCCATAGGAATTGGAGCCCCAACTGAAGTAATATGTTAAACACATTCATATTAACTTGAAGTGTTCATAAATGGACTTTTTGACAAATTGGACATCATTTTTCTATCATATGTTTTTTCATTGTTAATGATATATAAAAGAATTCTTCTCAGAATAACTTCATCCATTTCATTGGAGCAGGATTTCACAAAGCCCAACCTATAAACATGCACTTCAAAATGCACCAGGGTAAATTATGACCCTATGACAGTGGTGTTTGTCGGTGAAAATAAACTGAAATTTTCGTGGAGGGGAAAGGTCAGGGGTGGGGGCCATTCCCAAAATAAGGGGCCTAGGACAAGGCAATAATCAAGTTTGGCCTCACATTCAAGGAATGTCCCCCACTTGTGGACTTTGCCCATTGCAAAGCATGAGGTGAATGTTATCATGAACCTAGACAAATGTAGATCATGAGGTTTAATAAAGGGAGGGTTCTTATGCTTACTCCCTAAGAGTGGGAGGGACATTATGCCTATAAGTAGGATCCTCTGACTGGTGGGGAATAAGAATATATCCCTCTGATTTTCTAAGGGGGACATTGATAGATATAAGGTGCCCTCCAAGTACACTAAGAAATTCCTTTGAATGCTTTATACATCAAGGGTTGTTTGTTTTATAAGGTCCATATTGGGGACCTTGCAACAAAACTTAATCTCCAACCATTAGTCAATACTCTATCATCACATCCATCTTTACAATGGAAAGGTCCCAAGTGAACAAAAAGCCACTACACAGTCCCACGACACAGATTATTGACAATTAAACCTCTAGTCATTTCTTGCATTAAGTGATATATGGGTACAATTTGGAACACTGACCTGGAACCATGACTTTGTGTAGTCTTTGTTTGAGGTTGTTGTCGTCTTTTCCCTTTAGGATCACAATCAGAGGTAGACTTTTCATCAAATATTGTCTGCCACTTGATCTCTTCCAAAGTAGTTTCAAGTGAGGCACATGTTTTTGATTGTGAAGCATATTGAGGAATTTCAATGTTCATAGCACCTTCTTCAGCATTCGAACCTTCTTCCAATTGCACTGCACCATTCATTTCATTGATAAGATCACTCATTCTTGGTCGTGGCCACATTGGTTGTATACAAAAATCTGCCATCCTTGAAGTTTTCTTGATGCTTTCTGCTTGGAAATTGGAACCAAGGGTGGGGTCAATGAACCCCTCGTTGTGAAAATCCTCCACCTATCCATGAGTCCACACAAGTCATTTTATTCTTGTAACAATGAAGGAGAAAGGTTTGCATATCGATTTCAGTTTGGAACATGTCATCAAATTTTTATTTTGATGTAATCAAACATTTCACATTGTATGTTCACTTCCTGGATGACATACACGAACAACATATGGGTTTTGTACTGACCTTCTTTTATTAAGCTAAATTCTTCTCTTATTTTTCGTTGTTGTTATTACAAGTTTGTACATTAGTTTGTGTATGAAAGATGGTCTCCTCCATAACTTGACTTTCATTGACATCTGGGGAAGAAGAATCTATCTTGATGAATTGATCTAAATTATTTGCAAATTAGGCATATTATTAAAAAATTTAAACTTTTTGATTTAATAATTATTGTTGTCAATGTTCATTAATCAATCTTTTTTTCTTATAATATAGATGCCCGAAATGGATCTAGTGGAACTATAATTCCTCAATGCATTAGATGGCTAATAGTTGGACAATTATTTGTGCAAAAAAAAATGCATTGTAGATTCAAGGAATAATACCAAACTCAATCCTTCTCTAGGTTTGCATTGTTGCTGTCCAGAAATTAGCTCCCGTAAAAGATGTCCAAATTCATAAACAAGAGAGTTTTCCCTGAGAACCATAATCAAATGGTTAGAAGCTTTATCATGGAATCAATGTAGTGCATAAAATTATGACCATGGCTTTAGATTCCATATTGTTTCACCAAATGTGGCCATTGAAATCAACAATTTAGGGATTCAATTTGAATACACCAAATGAATGAAAGTAGATTTTGCAAAGAGGATATTATGCAAACATGACCTAAATTAGTAGTTTAGTAATGCCAATATTTTTACTTTGCAATGATTTTGACCCCCAAGTGCTATATCTTTAAGAAATTTGACTTATATGGAAGAAAATGCATGTTTTTCTTGTAATTGATAATGGTGAAATAAGGCCATCCAGGTCCATGGATGACTTTTATGGCATTCCATTTCAATATTTATGTTGGTCTATACCAACCCAAACATTGAAGGATAAAATCTTGTAATATCCATGCATATGCTTAATTTTATGTTTACAAAAATTCAGACTATTAACAATAATAGATGACTCATTAACAAACGTCAAATAGACTAATTGACACATAGATTGAGTCCATGTAAATTTTGTGTTGGACATTCCTTCTAAGTGAGAGAAAGTCCAACAATTGATTTGGAAATGCACTTTAAGCACTAGTTGGGATTGCAATGTGACAATGACATCTACCAAAAACATTAAAAATGTGGGCTTCACAAGAAACTACTTTGTATATATGATGAGGTTTTATAAATTGAGGTCATTGGCTTAATGAAGAAAATATGGACATTCCTTTACGTTTTTTCAAAATCAAACAAAAACAATAATGTAGCCTAGAAATGCATGGAGAACTCAACACAAAATACGTACCGGTGAAATGACCATGGCTGAAAAGTAACCTTGGGTACCCCATTCTTCGTAAGAAATATATTCTTGCTCTCTAGTTTGAAATATTGTTCAAGAAAATACGGTAGCCCTGTTCAGCCAATGTTGATTGAATCTTCATATTTCAGATGGAACCGCTAAACAATACAATGATGAATACACCATTATCTTCCTCACAAGACCAATTATGGAAATAACCATTACTTGAAATTTTGAGCCCCCAACAATTGTTGTGAAATTCCATTTGGAATACTAAACCTTAAAGGATACAGGCCCCTTCATTTATATATATGTTAACATTATGTGATAGATAAACAAGCCTCAAAATTTGATGGTTCCACCACCATGCATCTGCCATAGTTTCTTGGAGTGGTAGTAGTTAAGTAGCCTTATAAGGGTTATGTTGTCAATTAGGGGCCAGGTATGTAAAGGCTTTGAACACATTGTTAAATTGTTGTACACCCATACATAAATGACACTTTTACTTTCAAAAACCAACTTGAAGAAAATAATTAGATGGAATGCATCCTAAATTTGTTCGAGGAATAGGTTCATGTAGATTACTTTCAGAAGAATAATCACCCCACTCTAGTTGAAATTATGAATCAATAAAAAAAACATAAGGCACATTATTTTAAAAAATTGATAGTTACCTTGTGCTATGTGTAGGGCAATTCTGAGTCGTGTTTTCCAGTCCAATGCATGAGTTTTTGTGTCCGAAAAACCTTTACATATAAAAGTCATGAAACCAAAGTATGAAGTCAATTAAAGAAGATACAAACAAATGATGAACATATACATAAACCAACAAGGAACACTAACCCCAAAAAAATATTGTTATAGTGGGGAGAAATAACTAATAATTTAATTTAAAAATCAAAAAGGTTTATCATACACATCTAAACTAAAGCAATGGTAAAAAAACTCATACAAGTTTAAATAAGTGTGAAACAAGGGAGTTAAATCACCCAATGTTAGTTGACAAATAGTTAAAACAACAATTGTTAATCACTAACCATGAGAAAAATCAATCTTAGCAAATTGACCAAGTTGCATGCATTACATTCACACTTGAGTTGCACCCCCCATCAAAATCTAGACCCCTTTCAGGAATGGTGTCGATATCATGCCTAGACCTAGACGATACGACTTTCCAAAATTAGAACTATAAATCAAATCAATTAGAAAAAGTAATTCATTTTGCTAACTTAATGTGTGGTCCAATTTGATGTGTTCAATTTGAGTCTAACATATTCTTTGAAATGCAATTGTAGCAAAGTTTGCATAAAGAAACTACAAATAAACTGATGATTTCCTAGTTGTGTGTTAGGACCTTATTAATGACATATTGTCTAACACATGAAATGAAGCATTCCTAGGTAAAAGTCCAATGTAATTGTAGTAGCTTCTCATGAGGCAAACAACATCCTTAATTATTCTTGCATTGCACAATATGAAACAACAACTCACCATGTAGATGTTGTTCCAAAGTTCCACCGGGCATGTATTCATAGATCGAAATTTGTTGACCTTCTGACTCGTAATAACCAATCATTTGGACAATGTGTTCACACATTTTTTCAACCTTTCCACACAACTGAAACCACATTTTACACCCACATCACAACCCCTGTGATTTCAAACACACATTTAACCTATGTCTTTTGGAAAAAACACAAAAAAAACTAGGGTATGAGTTTGCTCAAGTATTAACAATTTCCTAGTGTAAAAAATATTTTGTAATGTACTTTGGTAGGGTTATTGAATGTTTCCTTGAATGTAATGCTTAAATTTATTCCGCTCAATGTTTGGTCCTTCAAATGTGTTTTGCCATTTTTTAACTATTGTGATAATCTAAGGACATGTTTGAGGCTTAGTTGTTTTACAAAGCAATTGAACAATCAAATAAAATTCCAATTTGATGGGAAGTGGATCTACTTAGTTATAAGACTTCAAAGTTGTTCATAATAATTTGGACTACATGGAAATACTAAGGATGGCTTATTGATCACACATTAGGGCTTCTCACCTTTTTAAACTCGAAAAATTCTTTTGCAGCAGAATGTAATATTTGTAATCTTTCTCCCCAAACCTTCACTGCCACTTCTTGTCCGGTTGGCAACTTTCCATGGTATAATATTCCAGATTCACTTTGTCCAATTTGGTTTGCAGGTTTATCAATCATTTCCATTACCTCCATGAATGTGTAACGACCTGGCTCACTGGATAATTCCACCATGAAATCACAAAAGCCATTTGAGAGACAAGACAAACATAATTCTTGGTTCAATCAAGTTTTGGTTTGCATTTCTGGGGTGCATTTCTAGGTTTGGAACATGCTACTACTAAACTAACATACATGAAGTAGGCATGTGACATGAAAAACTTCTGAGGTGTAGCATAATGATAGGTCTTAGGTTCATGAATGGGGGTCTTCTGGAACTTTAAAAAACTGATGGTCAAGGTTAGCTGGGTGAAAATTAACCTCACCATTGCATAAAAGAAAATTTGAAAAACTTGTTCATGCTCCAAATACAATCATTTTAGCTAGTTACATTATGAATACACTGCAATAAGGCATGTGTGGGTTGATTGGCCAAAAAAAAAATCTCTTCCAAATCCTCCATAGGAATTGGAGGCCTGAAATAAAGTAATATGTTAAACACGTTCATATCAAGGAGAAGTTGATAAATGGAATTTTTAACAAATTGGGCATTACTTATCTATCATATAGAGATATATTTTTGTCGATGATGACTAAAAGAGTTCTTTTAGAATAACTTCATCCATTTCATTGGAATAGATGCTTATTCATAGAGCCCAACATGTAAACATGTACTTCACTATGCACTAGGGTAAATCAAGACCCTATCACAGTGGGACTTGTCTGCAAAACTAAGTTGAATTTTTTTGGAGGACAAACGCCATGGGTGAGGGCCATGCCCAAAATAAGGGCCCTAAGACAAGGCAGTAGTTGAATTTGGCCCCACATTCAAGGAATGTCTCCCACATGTGGGTTTAACCCATCCTAAAACATGAGGTGAAGGTTATCATAATTAGACATAAGTAGATCACGAGGTTTAAGAGGGGAGGGTACTTATGCATGCCTACTCCCTACAAGTAGGAAGGATGTTAAGTATTCCTATAAGTAGGATCTTCTAATTGTTGAGGAATATGCATGAGTACCTTTTCTTTTCTAGGAGGGACATTCATGGATATAAGGTGCACTCCAAATACATTAAGAAATTCTTCTGAGTTTTTTACATGTGAAGGGTCTCTTGTCTAACAAGGTCCATATTGGGGACCTTGCAACAAAACTTAATTGCCAATCATCTATCAATACCCTATCACCACATCCATATCTACAATGCAGAGGTCCCACGTGAACAAAAAGTCACTACATAATCCCACAACACAAATTGTTGACCAAATGAACCTTGGGTAATATCTTGTTCCAAATGATATATGAGTACAATTTGGAACACTAACCTGGAACTATGACTTCGTGCATCGCTTGTTTCAAGTTGTTGCTGCCTTTTCCCTTTAGAATTTGTTTCTGATTGTGAAGCATACTGAGGAATTTCAATCTTGATAGGACTTTCTTCACCCTTCTGACCTTCCAATTGTAATGCATCATTAATTTCATCCATCACATCACTCATTGTTGGTTGAAGAACATGCTCTCTTTGTAGACAAAACTGTGTTATCTTCACAATTTTCATGATGGCTTCTGTTGGAAAGTTGGAACCAAGGGCAGGATTGATGACCCCCATGTTGCCAGGATGCTCCAAAACAACTTTCACCTATCCATGAATCCAAGTATGCAAGTCATTTTATTGTTTGTAACAATGATGAAGGGTTTGCATATCCATTTTAGTTTTGGAATATGTCATCAAATCTTGACTTTGATGTATTTAGACATTTCACATTGTACATTCATGACTTGGTTTGACATGTGCATGAACAACATATGCGTCTTGCATTGACCTTCTTTTGCTTAGTTAAGTTTTTCTGTTATATTTCCTTGTTATTGCAATTCTAGACATTATTCCCTATATGAGCAATGGTTTCCTCCATACCTTGACTTTCATTGACATGTGGGGAATAAGTTCCTATCTTGGTGAATCCATGAAAATTATTTGCAAATGTGGCATACTACTAAAAATTTTAAACTTATTAATTAAATAAGTTTTGTCTTCAATGCTCATGGGTCATCTTTTTTTTTTCATAATACAGAAGCCTAAAATAGATTTATTGGAACTATAATTCTTTTGTGGATCAGATGGCCAACAGTTGGACAATTAATTGTGCAAACAAAAATTGCACTATGGATTCAAGGAAAAATACCAAATGAAAATTTTCTTCCGGTTCGAATTGTTGCCCAAAAATTAGCAGCCATAAAATCTTTCCAAATCCATACTTCCTAACAACCATATTCAAATGGTTAGAAACTTTGTCATAATGTCAATGTAATGTTTAAAAGCACAAGACTCCATTTTCTTTCACCAAAATCTTGCATTTGAAATCAACAATTTAGAACTAAAAAACAAATACACCTAATGACTGAAGCTAGATTTAGCAAGGTGAATATTCTACAAACATTCCGTACATTAGTAGTTGAAGAATCCCAATTTTATTTTGAAATGATTTAGACCCCCAAATGGCATGTGTTTAAGAAATTTGACCTATATTATAAAAAATGAATGTTTCTCTTGTGAATAAGGATGGTGAAACAAGGGCCATCCAAGTCCATGTATGACTCTTAGGGAATTCAATCTTAATATCTTTGTTAACATCGGACAATACATTATTGCAATATCCCTATGTCTGCCTATCCTATGTTTACATGAATTTAGATTATTAAGAACAACACATGACTCATTAACAAACATCAAATAGACTCACAAATTGGGTCCATGCAAAAGTTGCATTGGACATTGCTTTTGAGTGATAAAGAAAGTCCAAGAATTGATTTTGGAAATGAATTTGAAACACTGATTGGGACTATAATTCGATAGTGGTATGGAGCAAAAACATTAGAGATGTGGGCTTCATAAAAAATTACTTGATATATATATATATATATATATATATATATGAGGTTTTATAAATGAAACCCATAGGTTTAAGGAAGAAAATATGGATGATGCTTTACTTAGTTTTTCAATCAATCAACCATAATAATGTAGGTTAGAAAAACATGGAGAGTTCAAAACAAATTACATACCATCTTTGCAATCCTCCCCAAAAACGAGTATACATCCCAACCCCAATTTTAGGTACCCAATTCTCCGAAAAAAAAATATTTTGAGACGACAGATTGAAATCTCCTTCGGGAAAATGTTTTAGGCCTGTTCATCCAATATCAAACAAATGTTTTCATATTTGAGGTGGAACCATTAAACACTTCATTCACCATTTTTTTCTTCATGGGACCAATTATGGAAATAACCATTACTTGAACTTGTGAACCCCCAAGAATTGGTGTGAAATTTTGTTTGGAATACTAGACTCAAAATGACATAGGTCGATTTCACTTTTATAAATGTCAGCGATATGTGACAAATAAATAGCCCCCCAAATTTGACAATTCCACCACCATGGATCCACCCTACATTTTCTTGGAGTGGCAATAGTTAAGCAACCTTGTAAAGCTTGCCTTCTCAATTATGTGTCAAGTTCCTAAAGGCCTTTATTAATTGGGTTGGGTTCTAAAAAATGTGATGCTATTTTTTAACTAAATCATGTACATAAGTAATAATTTGATAATTCAATTATTCAACAACCATGCACATGGCTTCAACTCATCAAAGCACAATTAAAGCTTCAATATGTAGAAATTACAAGGGATCTACCCTTATAGACCTTTCTATAAAAAAATAAGCTAACATTACATGTGGATGAGGTGTTCAATGCAATAAAAAATCTTGACAATTATATTCATACATAATAGTTTTCTACAGTTCATGGATTTGGCAGATGCTTGTGGAAAGCATCCAAAATGACACCTTTCCTTTCAAAGACCAATTGGAAGAAGACAATTAGATGGAATGAATTTTAAATTGGTTCAAAGAATAGGTTCATGCAAATTACTTTCAAAAGAATCATCACCCCACTTTAGTTGAAATTGTGAATCCATAAAGAAAACATAGGACACATTATCTTAAAAGTTTAATAGTTACCTTGCATTATGTGTAGGGCAATTTTGAGTCGTGTTTTCCAGTCCAATGCTCGAATTTCGGAGTTCGACAAACCTTCATCTGTAAAGGTCATGTATGCAAGCTATGAATTCAATTAGATAAGTTACAAACAATTGATGAACATATGCATAAACTAACACAAATCAATGGGCCCATAAATAAATTTCTGTAGTGGGGAAAAATAAGTTGAAATTCAAGTTATGAATCAAAACACTTTATCAAACATCTAAACTGAAGAAATGGTTGACAAGCTCACACAAGTATAGACAAGTGTGAAATGAGTGCATTAAATCACCCAATGTTAGTTGACAAACAATTAGAACAACAATTGTTAACCTATTGACCACAAAAAATAATCAATTTCAGCAAAGTGACGATGTTGTATGCAATACATTCACACTTAAGTTGCAGCCCCTTCAAGAATGATGTGAAAATCATTTTTGGATCTTGAAGATGGGGTTCTCTAGAACCAGAACTTTTAAGCAAATCAACTACAAACACTAATTCATTTTGTAAGCTTAATATGCGGTTCAACTTGATGTACTCAATTTGAGCCTACCATACTCTTTAAAATGCAATTGTAGCAAACTCTACATAAAGAAACTGCAACTAAAATGATGACTTCCTAGTTGTGTGCAAGGACCTCATTAGTGACATATCCGCTAGCACATGAAATGAACGATTCCCTGGGAGACAATTAGATGTAATTGGAGCATCTACTCACTAGGCAAACAACAACATGCTCAATTATGCTTTGCATTGCACAATATGAAACAACTCACCATGAAGATGTTGCAAAGTTCCACCAGGCATGTATTCATAGATTGAAATTTGTTCATATTCCGTGTCACAATAACCAATCATTGGGATAAAATGTTCACAAAATTTTTCATAAGCCCTATAATTCTGAAACCACATTTTACACCCACATCACAACCCTTGTCATTTTGAGCACACATTTAGGCTATGAACTTTGGCAAAACATCAAAAAAGAAATTGGGGTCTGAGTTTGCTCTAGTATTAGCAATTTTATAGGCTACAAAATATTTTGTAATTTTATACTTCAGTAGTGGTGTTGAATGGTTCCTTGAATGTAGTGCTTAAATGCACCCCATTCAATGCTTGGTGCCTTTAATATATCCTGCCATTTTGAAGTACTTAGATCATGTGAGGGGATGTTTGAGGTTTAGTTGTTTTACAAGGCAATTTAGCGATCAATTAAAATTCCATCATGATGAAACATGGATCTAGGGAGTTATAAGAGTTCAAAGTAGTTCATAATACTCCAGACTACATGAAAAGACCCAACATGGCTGGCTGATCAGGCATTAGGGCTGCTCACTCTTTGAAACTGTTGAAACTCTTTTGCAGCTGAATGTGATGGTAGCGACCAAACTTTCACTGCCACTTCTTGTCCGGTTAGAAGTTTTCCATGGTACAACGTTCCAGCCCCACCGTCTCCAATTTTCTTCGCATAATCATCAGTCATATGCATTACCTCCAGCAATGTGTAACGGCCTGGCTCACTGTATAATTCCACCATGAAATCACAAGAGCCATAAGAGAGACAAGACAAACATAATTCCTGGTTGACTCAAATTCCATTCTGCATTTCTGGTGTGCATCTCCATCTTTGGAACACTCTACTAGTGAAATAACATAGATAAAGCAGGCATGTGGCGTGAAAAACTTTTCACTTGCAGCAGAATGATAGGTCTTAACGTCATGCTAGCGAGGGGGTCTTACTAGCTCTGAAGAACTGATGATCAAGGTTAGCTGGGTGAAACCTAATCTCACCACCGCAAAAAAGAAAATTTGAAGAACTTGAAAATAAGCACACAAGGATATGTATATTTAGAGAACTCATAGCTGTTGTAGGGATCCAGTTCAGACTTCGACAAGACGATGCGGAAGCGCTCTATGCTTCAATGGATTCAACAGAGCAGGACGGGCATTAAATACCACACTAGGGTAGGATACAGGTATTCTGACCTGCTCTTCCATCTCTTGCTAGCAGAAGGCACGGCGAACGAGGTCTCACGCAATCCAGAGGGGTTTGCAAGGTTTGACTCCGGATCAACATCGGCCGGAATATACTCCCGTGGGAGGCTTCCAGCTCTCGTGTCGAAGAGTACTTCAGATGTAAGACTAGCATCATTTGGTTTGTCTCGGATTATCGAACCATGCAACACTCTCTTGTTAGTTCCTGTCGCTTGCGATAGCACAGATTTCGCACCGCTTTCATTCGGTTCGTCGGTCATTACAGGGCGGCCCGATGACCCCCCTGTCTCTGTATTTCTCTTTGGCTCCATTTGCACTAGAATGAGGCTGACCTCATTTTGTTCGTTGTTGATCACTGGAAGCACGGTAAGAAAGTTGGGAAAATCGCAAGGTATGTGGACTTCTCTGCAGTAGAAGACGGCCGCGTGAAAGGCGCGAACACTTCCGTTGGATTTACGTGAGTGCTCAGCCTCACTCTGCAGGTCGCCTTTGAAAAAGGCTTGATTGCAACGCTACACTTGTTAAGTTTCCCGGTTCGTTTGAACAGGCGGCCAGTTGATTGATCTCTGGCCTCCCGTTATTTCTTCATTCGAGACTGGCAACCGTCGATGAATCTCCGGCGAGCGACAGCAAGCAGGCAGAGGGGATCGAGGGTGCGCACTCGGTGATGATCGAGGTAATCCCCTTCACGCGCGAGGAGAAGTGGTCGTTTGCTCGCGTCTGTCCGGGAATGGATGAGATGGACAAGTGCGAAGCCGTCTGTTTTAGAGCACGCGAGAACCCCTGTGCAGTGCGTTCAGAAGATTTCTTGAACTCAGCAGGAAAACTGAAAGGAGGACCCTGAGGAGGAAGGGGTTTGAGAAAACCCAGGTTTTGTATCGAGCACTGATGGGTGTTCTATCTGAGGAGAACGGGTGGCTAGTCTCATCTCACATTCACGAAGCTAGTCCGTCCAGGATGTCATCACTCTCTCTAAAAAAACAAGACACGAAAAATGTAAATGGAAAGAAACGTAAAAAAAATCATGTAGACGAGATTCTATACCGGACGCAATTCGACTGTGCCAACAAGCGAACAAAGACTCATTCTGCGGTGACCTGATTTGCAAAAAAGCTTCAGACCCAAGAGATGAGCAGCCGGCTGTTAGTATGAGCCGGAAGTCTGAGAGTTTTGGAGGTATAAGGAAATGCAGGTAGGGAGCATTTCCGTGAAATAGCTTGATTACGCGGCTACGAGTGCAACAAGTTGCAGACTGCACTGTCGTCGAAGAAGCGAAGAATTGGAGACTGACACGGTACAAGGAAAGCGGCAAGGAAGGTTCGGAAACTTTGCGTTTGTCAAAGCCGGCTTTTACGTGAGGCTTTTTTATTTACTCATTAAATCCTAGTACGTACCCGACTTTTGAGCGGAGGAAAAACCACGGCGTGTGAATAAGATGCCATGGAGACGGAAAAAGTAAGTGAAAACCGGTTTTTTGAAAGAACCCTGGTTTCTGGTTCAAGGATTTTAAAGAATGTATTATAGAACCTCCGGTCCAGTTCCAGACCCAATTCTTCACATTTCAAGACCCCCAATTCCCAATTCTTTATAAATAAATTCTTAAATGAGTCCAGTTCTAAATTGGATCTAATTTTACCTAGCTACACAGAGTCCAAAACTGAATTTTTTCTAGGTACTAGCACTGTATCACCAAGGAAATGTGACCACATATATCAACTACATGCTTAAACACAAAATAAATTAAATTAAATTAAAATCAAAATTTCTCAATATTGCATATTTGAGACTTTTTCCAAAAGTAAAATCAACATGCCTAATGCCACCCCCACCCCAACCCAAATTATTATCCAAAAATTGGTGATGTTATTATTCCAAACCCCAATTTTTTTTTGAAACTAATAACATGTCTAACCCCAGTCAGGAAGAGGAAAAAAACAACTTTCAAACTTGAATTTTTTATTTTTTATTTTGAAAAAATTGAAGAACCGAAAATTCCATGCAATGAGTTTTGGGGTCAGTCCTGGTTCTGAGTCTGGTTTTAATTGGGGGCCGGTTCTCAGTTTTGGTTCTGGTTGCTGACTGGTTCCCATTTCTAATTCCCAGTTCTGAAAAAAAAAATTCAAGATTAAACACTCATGACCCAGGTACCAGTTACTAGAACCGGCCAACACTAATTATTTCTTCATTCATAAAGAGCACCCTATAACACGTGTAATGTTCCACATTTCAATTGTCCTAACAGTTTATTAGCACGCCTCTTCTTATCGCTGATGTTTTTCTGTTTAAGAAATTTAACCAAGGCTTGCTCGTATTATAACTAGTTTTCTACTACAGACTATTAGGCTATTCTTTCTAATAGTTTTCACCACAACTATTATTCTCAAAGATAATTCCAACCATATTTTGAAATCGTGAACTCTGGACCCATGTTGCTAAGTTGTTGCTGTTAATCCTATGTCAACAAAAATACTTCAAGCAGTCAAAAACATTGCATGTCACAAGTTATTGGTTTTTATTGATTGTTAATTCTTCATGGTTGCAGCAACACTAGAAGTTTGTGTCCCATGCATGCTTAAGATATAATCAAATGTCGCCTGCAGTAGTGTAATGAAGTAAAGCTATTTCCGCATTCTTTGAATCTGAAATTACATTTCCTTGATTTTGAATTTGCAGCCCCTGTTACTAGGGTAGCTACTCCAAGTTTCTATATGCAAGTGATCCCACGTCCTCAGACGATGTCTCAGCCCCTGGGCAGAGCCAACAAATTCCCAAGAAAAGACAAGTTGGGAATGGTGCTGAATTTAACTTTTGTATTGGGGAAAAAGGATGCTCCAAAATTGGAATTTGGAAGGAAGTACTGCCTCAAAGTTTGCATTGACTTACGTCCTAAGATTCCCACCTATTTCATACTAAGGAAAAACATACCGATGGGGCTGGAATTGTGGGAGGTGGGTAGGGTAAGCAACCTTGCAGAAACTGCCTGGTAAGAGCGTGTTTCCCAACCTTTACCTTACACTTATCTCATTGACGGTTCGAAGCTGCCTGGTAAGTTTTTGCCAAATTGTGGGAGGTTGGTGGGGTAAGCAACCTGGGCCAGAGTGAACCAGCACCCACCAATGCAGCAACGTGTATGGATGGTGCACTGACAGGATTCTCTTTTTTATCCCTGTGCCATCTCAGGTTGACTTTTTTTTCTTTGCCCTTTCTCAACCCTAATCAGCCCTGATTTCAGTTTTTTTT
>Ga0209611_10009593_pt1 | contig 14594 bp, 9 predicted proteins | sample S1TSphgellanicum_3_FD_187693 | JGI IMG/M metagenome (GOLD analysis project Ga0209611, IMG submission 187693) | Host-associated microbial communities from peat moss isolated from Minnesota, USA - S1T2_Fc - Sphagnum magellanicum MG (SPAdes) (version 2) | ecosystem: Host-associated > Plants > Peat... | reverse complement strand
GTTATATATATGTGTGTGTCAAATGGAACATACTGGGGATGGAACTTGTTTTGTGTTGCATGTATCTTGTGTGTCAATCTGGGGACGGAATTTGTTTTATGTTGCATGTATCTTGTGTGTCAAGATTCATTCACACAAGTCTGGAAATCATGGAACAGCCATAACTTCTGCTATCACATTCTAAGACATATTCCGCCTCATAGCATGTTGGAGAATGTTGGGTGTGTACAATATAGCCTTGTTCAACATATAAACTTCATTTCAGAGCCTGCTTCTCGTGGGCAAGTATCATTGTTCATAGGGTTTTGATAAAATTTGTTGACATGGCATTCATTCACTGGGTCTGAGCAGGATAGCCACACCCTGTAGCTTGACTGCTCTCATTAACCTCTTATAGTAGCTGGGTAAAGAAACTTAAAAGGTAGCTGAATCCTCTCTGGATTGGTGGGCTTTTTGGTTAATAAATTCAGACAAGGCTGGTTTCATCATGAAATAGCTAAAGAAGCAGGTATCTACTACCAAGCAGTGTTAGCATCCCAGCCTGGTATCAAATAGCATACCAGCCTGGTATCAAATGTTCAGATATTCCCCCTGATACCATTATACCCCTGCATCAAATTCCAAAAAAATTGGAGAATACCATACCATTCTGGTATCAAAAAATATTATACCATTCTAATACTCGATACCAGGTATTCATCCTCCTCTGATATGAATAGGTACTTAAATATTTGCAACACCTGTGCTGCAAGCCAGCTGCCATGCTTCTCCTTCAATGTGCAAGCGAACACATGTCAGCATTCAATGGCTGATCATGTCCAAAGCGCATCATCAATGGGAGCATTATCGATACCAGAGTTATTATATATACCTGCTGATATCAAAGTTCACAAAATATCTGTTGATGCCATTGCATACACATTCAATATCTTTTAATTATGTATATCATACCATATATACCATGTTTGAAAATGCTTTGATAGCATTATGCATATGGTATCAAAATTTTGGAGAACCCTCTATACCAGTACCAATCCGGTATCACAAAGTGGTGATACCAGCCCAACATAGGTACCAACCTCATCTATGCATCTGATATTTGTCACCTCTTGGTGGGGTTTTGTTCATAAATTTAGAAATGGTTTCATCATAAAATAGCTAACGAAGTAGGTACCGAACTCATCCATGTATGATGTTTGCCACCTCTTGCAAATAGACAGAAAGTTGACATATAATCCTATGTGGTTGTGAATGGATAATGTTTCATGGTCTATGTGTTGACCAATGTTGGGCAGGTATTTGATTTCAGAATTTTAACTGGGTCCAGGCATTAGGGGAAAAAAAACTTGAAAGAACCACCCAGGTTCAGGTATTTACATTCATAAGTTTTAAAGAATTGCTTTGGTTTGGGTTTAGAAACCTAGTTGTGGGTGGGTATGAGATGAGGGCAAGTGTTTGGTTACATGATTTACATGAGTTTGTAGCTTAGTTCTTTTGCAAAAGCCTAGACAAGTATGCTCAAGTTACATGATCATGTTCTCTCACAAACCCCCTTTTGAAAACCAAGTCTCAGGTCTTTGACAAATATAAAGTCCATAATATTTAATTTACACTTTTTAAGTAAGGAATACAAAACATGCATTTACAAACAAGTCTAGGTCTTTGACAAATACAAAGCATAAGTTTGCCTTCCTTCTTGAGCTTCGTCTTTCGAGCTTCAATTTTGACGCAAGGTGCACTCCCTAAACCTCACACATTTTTCAAGACGCTTGGTTGGATGGTTGCGATATGTGTTTCCCATCTACCAATGATCTTGACCATTGAGCTACAAAACGTAACAAGAACAACTTTAACATAATCATTTTTTCATCTTGTCATATTCTACTTTCATCCATCTAGCCATTTTTGTAAACCAATATTTAATTATATTAAAATTCCTAATTTATTTAGAATAATGGAAGTTGACACTATAACTTCATTAAGATCATGGAAATATTATTATACATTATAAATGTAATATTGTAAAAATTTTATACCAAAAGAAAATATAAAATTAATTTGAAAATTTGATTCCTCCATGTACACATAAGTTAAATTAATGTACATAAATCAATGACCTTGTATTTTCATACAATATTGTACAAGAATAATTTATAATGTGAAATATTGAAGTCTTATAAGTTATAACACTCCAAAAGACAAATCATTGTGAAAACTTGAATATATTTTAATCCATTTCAAGAAAGTCAAGAGTGGTTACAATGCTAAATTAGTGCTTTTGAACCTTTTAATGTTGTCGAAATCTTTTTAAATTTTACACGTTCTAATTTTTTTTAATTATACACACAATTCCATAAAAAAATTTAAGCATTTGGAAAGCCTGTGAAAATTGAATAAAAAAAAATGTGCTTTTCAATAGTGGTTACACACAAAGGTGTTCATTTTAGCATGGACTTAGTAATTTACATTTACATGATGTCAATGTAAATGTTTGTCGAAAACACTTCATGGCCTTGTGTAAATGTTTTGGGGTGTGTAAGTGTATATACTATATACCCTTAATGACCATACCTTCTTGCAAATCCATATTAATTAGTTGTGTGTGTATCCCGAAGTCCATTTTTTTCTTTTTTGCAATGGACCGTTTTGATTAGTCATTGACAAAAAATCATGATATATTTTGATATTCCCTAAACATTAGCATTTTCTACCAATATGGGACTATGATGGAATTATTTCAAGAAATATCTTGAATGCACATTTTGCCCCATCTCATTGCTGAATACAACTTTCATTATTATTACTATTTTTACATAACTTTCATTATTGAGTACTATTTATTGTAACTTTTCGAAGAGCTTAAGTACTTATTGTGATTCATTTTAATTCATTTAATTAGTTGTGATGCATCCCAAAGCACAAATGTTTTCTTGCAATGGGTCATTTTGTTGTTCAGTTGGCCTTTCACCAAAAATTTATGAAATTCTCCGCTCGTCAAGTAATTTTATTTTTTTTACATGATCACATAAAATCATATAAATGTATTTACACTTACATTATTTTACATGACATAAAATAAATTTACTTGAACACATATCGTGTTATACACTTGCATGGAGTGTAAATCCTAAACCATTTAGGAGCACAACATTGGTTTGAACCCATGACCTTTTGTGGTACAAGGGTCTAGAAGGGTGATACCAGTGACCCATCTCCTTTGGGGTACAGATCAAGATCTTTGAGGGCTCAAATTTCCCATTCTTGATTCCTCAGCTCAGATCTCATTCCAGCAGTAAATTTCTCTCCTTGTGGTTTGCAGCGATCCTCAAATTTTGACACCTCATTGGCTTAATGCACTTCAACTAGTGTCAGGTAGTTCTTTGATTTTGTTAAGATCCTCTCGTTCTGGGCTTTTTAAACTAAAGAAAACAAAGAACCTCAGGTTTCAGTTTTTTCATGATTTTCAGTGTCTCATAACCTCGTTTTCGTTCTCTAATATTTTCAACATTTGAAAACCTCTTGTCTTGGTTCTTAAAATATTTTTGAGAATTAAAAGAACCCTCCAATTCTGGGTTTTTTGAATTATTTTAAAGAACAGATGGTTCTCCTAAAAGAACCCACAGCATGGAGAACATGGTGAGCAAGGGACATAGAATATATCATCCTAATGTATTATTGCAAGAGGTTGTGCTAAGAAAAACTTTAAACGCTTCTTGGACTTGCACATCCCAAGACACACAATGTTGAACATTGTTGAGGACATCATTGTGGAATGTGGGTTCTTCATTTTGTGAAGGTTTGGGGTTTGGTGTTCAATATGGGAAAGAGTTTGATTACACTGAGCCAATTGTAGTAATTGTGGGCATGCCCATTCAAAGGTGCTTTTGGCATGTCTAGAAACATAAAGCAACTACAAAAGTTAAGCACTTTATCCATCTTTATTTTTATCCTAAGTTCTACTCTTGTAATCTATTTAAAGCAGCCCAAAAGAGGAGACTAGGTTATATGTATTTTGGGACTCTCCAAAGCTCAATCAAATTTGTTTGTGATGGGCCAATCAAAGATGCCCATCACAAAAAAAGAAAAATTGAACTTTGAGTGTTTCCACAACTAATTAATGAAGTAATTTTTTGGTAATAAATATAGTTAGCTTCTTTGGCATATTCTCTTCTTTTGAACTTCTAACATACCGAAACATTTTATAACATTTTAAATTTTTAATGGCTTCTTTTTGCAAAAATGGGTAAACAAAATGATAAGATAAAGAAATGTTGTTAATTGTTGGATACATGTTCTACAATTGTGGATTGACTATTAAGTTTTCACAAATTTCTCCATTTTTCTTTCCTTTGTAATTTCTTTAAATTTTAGCATTCGAAATAACTATTTTTTAAAACATTTGGCATTTAAAAAATAATTTAATTACCACCAAACCTGAAATTTAGGTACTACCTTAATAAAAAGAAGATAGAAAAACTTGAGACAAAATCAAAAGGAAACACTCCAACTCCACTGAAGCTTTTTGAAATGTCATTTCTTGCAATTAATATTTTAAAAATAAACTAAAGCACTAATATATCATGGGGAAAAGTCGTGTTCTCTCAAATTGTTATGCTCAGCTAGTAGTCAAGCATGCAACTATAGCTACAAGAAGTTCCTTACAAGCTTTGGAAAAGAGAGTGTTCGACTTGAAAACAATTGAACAATTTTCCACTATAGTTAGGTTAAACTTCAATCAAATCTCAAATTTAGGTCCAAAAAAAGGTTTAAGTCCACATGGCCTTTAGCCATACTTTGATGCCCTAATCTACTCTAAACATGTCTAGGGCAACTAATTACATTACCTTAAGGTCATTTTCATCATTAAATAAACCTCAAAATAGTGAAATGAATTTTTGTGAAAATATGAAGTTGACATGCTGGAAATCATCGTAATTATCATAGGCTACATTCTAAATAATTTCATAATTTGTGTGGCAATACCATAATAGATCATGGAAAGTTCAATAATTTCAAATTTTATAAACGAATTATTTTTTTGAAAATTTAAAATTATTTGTTTTGTGAATGTGGAAACTAACCCTAGGCTACGGTACTACAAATGCCTCTAGGTAGCAAGTAATAACATAAGAACAAGAACTTGTGATGTGTGCAATTCATGTTATGTCCCTTATTACATTGCCAACAATCTTGAAATATCACAAATCAACCAATGCACCTATTCATGATGCTCGGTTCTAGAAAGCTATCAATGCCATATTCTTGACATTCAAAATTGTTGAACAAGGACATATATTGATGACAATGGACATCCAAAGCATGCAAAACACCCTAAAATACAACAATAAAAATGCATTGTATCCTCATCATTGTTTGCAAGTTCATAGTTAACAACAGATGAAAGATTAAAATCAAACATTATTTTAGACAATTATAATTGCAAAAACATAGTCTTGGAGCATAATATTATTTTGTCTAGAAAGGTTCATGTTGGTAATAGTTGGTCCTCCTCCATCCTAAACATCATTGCAAAATACTTTAAACACACCATATGCTGTATTGTTAAATAAGTGGTGGTAAGAAGAATGTGACTCAAAATTGCAGACCAAACAAAAGAGTTGGAAACAAAACTTGGGTCAAAAGAGTTTTTTTTTTACTGGCAAAGTAGGAAGTATGCTTGATGCCATTGTATGCGTCCTTGAAATAGAAGGCTACAATATCTAAAACAACTCTATGACTCTGAGATAACCAAAGAATCAATTGTTAGCCTTTCAAGTGAAATACAATCTGCTTGCAATAACAAACCTTGTGTTTCCTCGTGATAGTGCTTCATGATAACATTTATTCCCTCACTTTCTTAATCATTAATTAGCATTGACATATATATCACCATTCCAAGTGATCGATGTCCAAGTTAAGGAAATATTCTAAGTCAGTATAGAAGGCAAATACTATTAACCAATTTATGGATCACAAATTTAAAAGTTTGATCGACACAAATACAAAACCACATTAATTGAAAGCACCATGACTACATTAGCCAACATAATTATATGCATCAATGTTCAACCCTCTTGTTGGGAAACTTCCCACGAGAATTTCTGTGGTGGATATCTATATGTTTTTGGTATTGCATCATCTATCAAGTGTAAAGTCAATGCCTGCATCCAACCTAACACATATTAATTTAGTGGAAAATGGAAGCAAAAAATTTCAAGATGTGGTTAAAACATTTTCCTTCCAATTTGTGATGAACATATATATGAAATTTTAGAGGAATGTCTGCAATAACAATTCAGAGGTAACATGACACTGATTGTGCAATCAGGATTTTATGAAAATCACTCCTAGAGATAAGCTATCACCTTCATCATCAATAGTAATGGTGAGGTGCCAATCCTTTATGGAGTATATATGCATTAAAGTGCTAAAAACATCCAACTTTTTAAATCCATTTTTCTAGGAGCTTGTTAACACTTATGTGAAAAAGTAAATCTACAACTATCAAATACTAACTTTCTAGCCGTTGACACAAGCGAAGTTTATAGTAGGCACTAGATTTTTGTTAGTGACCAATAGTAATTGATCACCTTCATCATCTAAATACTACATTTCCCAAAGACCCATTTGCCTAGTAATCTTTCAAACCTTTTTGTTACATATTTGAAATGAAAGCCAAAAGAAGCTGCACAACTCCAAAGGTTAAGCAATCAAGTGTTCAACTAACAACATAAGGCACATGGCAATGCACATGAACTAACCATGATACAACAAGATTCAATAAGGAAATTGCCATCACCAATTTGTTGTGGTATTGTAAAAGCAAGCTCAGTTAGGCTCTTTAGGCTTGCAAAGTTTCAATTGTGCACATTTCTATTAAACACCACAAGGTTCATTCAACTCAACTTCTTAAATCTCTCCCAAAAAATAGGCATGCAAATTTTGTTTAGATACAAGGTGTATGTAAGGTGAAAAGAAAAAGTCTTAAACATTACCACAGTTGAACTAATGGTTTTTCTCATTTCCTCACAACCGAACTAGTTTAAGCTTGAAGCAATATGAATTGCCTAACCTTAAAGATGGATATTACCTTTTTGCTTTCCAACCATAAGCATCCAATGTCAATTGTCCTAATATATCATTGTACCAAATTTCTTGATTTTACATTAGACATACATTCTTTGTACAAGGCACCAAACCACATGCTCTAATGAGCAAGAAACAAAAACTTCATGTATTATGAAGTCCAATCATTGTAATAAAGTGAGATGCAAATGCCTAGAGCTCAACATATTTGTATGTGGCATATTGGCTTGTACATCATGGTGAGTCAGATTTGGCTAGAAGGTGGAATATCTACAACTTGAGAATGATAGAGATTGAATGTGATAGGATGTATGTCTAATCCATACTTGAGTGAAATGTCAACCAAGCCATAATTGGTACTACATTCATTGAAACAATGCATATGGTTGAACACAATGAGATTCAAAGCCAATAAAACCTTCGAATCATTCATCCTAATTGAAAATTTACAAAAAGTTCCTCCATTATAGCTAGTTATATTAAAGAGTTTACCATCTTTTCTTTTACCTATGAAGTTGAATTCCAAATCTTTTACATCATTGTAAATGCCATGTGTGCTCCCTCCCCACTACTTCCAACCTTAAGCACAAACCCACATCCCATCCCTTGTGTAAGATTTCAATAACATTTTTGCTAAGTGAAATATTGTATTTAAAAAATATACCAAAAATGCCCATACAACAATGCAATTTACCTATTCTGTCCTTAGTTTCAACCTCTATCACTTGGTCAAAGTTTCATGCATTAACATCCTACGATGACATCCTCAAGCATGCACTTCACCTTAAACACTTGTTTTTTGGAATCATAATTAAGGCAAAAGAAAACTAACGGACATGAACTTCCAAGGCAATGTATAATGAATTCTACCATATTTAATTTTTCAATCCCTTGCTCACATTTATTTGGCCAATTGTAGAATAATTGTATACCTCAATGCACACATTTGTGGCAATTATAACATGCCATGATTCGATGTGATGTGAACATAGATAGGCTCTCCTCCACTTCTAGCCATCATCCTCTTTTGTTGTCCCACTTGATTGACCTTTAGTTGAGGTACCTTTTATTCCAAAATGAGCTTCACTCTCACCAAGTTTTCCTAGGGATAAAAACAAATGGTGAGGTGAACCTAACTTTTGATAAAACATTAATAACACTTATAATGTTTGATGGTAGAAAAAATGTTATGTAGGAAAATTTCATGTCAACATGTAGTTAAAATGCCATACCTTCATAAGACTGCATATCAATTGTTTTTGAGTGTAATTGTTGACAACTCCATGTTTTTATGTGAAATTTCTTGATGTCTAGCAAGTCTTGTAGTGCTTTTTTCAACACTTGATGTTCATCAATAACCATACCTTCTAATTGGAAAATCCTTTTCAAAACATTTTCGTTCACCGTTTTTGATATGTCGATGTGAGGATGCAATTTGGCCATCAAAACCAATGTTGAAACAACATTTGATAATATAGTCAACATGTGGCCTTTGATTTGCATGAGTTTCTTGCTTACAACACTTTCACGTAGAGTTAATGTAATAGAAGACCAAAGTTGTGATGCAGTTTGCATCACATCAACTAGTGCAATAATCCCATATTCCTTTGAATCTCCTTTTCTAGTTGAAATTTGTTTTGCTATCTCCTCATGATTAAGAAGAAGTGAAAGTGTTTTCAAACAACACATAACTAAATGGTCATCTTCATACTCTCTTATCAATTGACTATTAGGAGTCATTTCCTCCAAATGTGTATCATGCACATATTGAAGATAACAAGAAATTGCCCTCAAGATCATCTTGCTTCCCCTAGCTTTTTCAATTCGTAAAGCATAATCTTCATCTTTGGCCATGATACCCAAAATTTCTATGACATCGCAACGGCCAATCCAATTTTGCAATAAAGCTTCATTTGACAAAATTTCAATTCCCTCATTCTTCACAATGGACTCGATAAATACACCTCCATGTTTTGCTAATATGAACAAATCTGATGTAACACTATACATCCTTTGATAGCTTAAATTTGAAGATATTTCCATAAGAAGAAGTTGAAGCAACTCCTTGATAAAGGAAGGTCGTTGATCTACAACTTGGGTAGCCACTCTTTCATGTTGCAACACAACTTTAAGAAGTTCAAAAACAAAATGGGTCAAATAGCCTTTAGACAATTGAATTAGAAATCTTTCTAGGATTCCCTCATTGTCCATGATCAGGCCTGCAATTTCTATGTGATTACACAATTGAATAAGGTGATAGACTACATTATAATCATTTTTATTAACATACTCATAACCATCATTGGCAATGTTAAAAACATTGAAGGGTGGTCCAAGAGAATTTAACCATTCCTTGGCAATGTTGATGTTAACATCTAGTGTTTCTGGAAGAAATGAAAGACACGATGAATGATATCGACGCAAGCACGTTTCATGAATTTTTAAGACATCAATGTCATCTATTGATGACTTTAGGAGCTTTGTGAGATCCTTTAAGCCGTTGACCAATAGTTTGATGATGTCAACAATACTTTGAATATACCCATAGTCCGTTTTTTTGTCATTAAGCCCAACAACTAGTAGTTGCATGAGCACTTGAATTCCATTGTGAACCATCATTTCCTCAGCTCCCTTGACATCATGTGCCACCTTCTGAAGTAGGCCACTAGTGATTATTTCATAATTCTTCGAGTGATTTAATGAACTCAAACAAGCTAAAAGACATCGTATTACACCCTTCACAATGAGTTCCTCTCTCATGATGTCCATATGGTAGGTTACTAGATGTTCTAGTAACTTTAAGCAATATTCACTATTATTTTTGTTTATAACTTCCATTACCAACTCTTGGATTTCACCTTTTGATGCCATTTCTCTTGCAATATGCATAAGTGAAAATTGAAACATGCCATATGGCAACATTAATTGTAGCCCTTTTGTCATCATTCTCCATCCCCCTTGTGCAATTACTTTGTAAGCAAATTCTTCATTTTCGAAAAACAAACATCGCAAAACAAGAGGAACAATGGCTACCTTCCCTCGTTCCAATGCACCAACTAATAGTTCAACCCCTTCTTGTGTAATAAAAGCTTGGGCGATTGCCTTATGTTGAACTAGTTTGCTAACAATATGGGGCATGTGATAGTCATGTACACATTCGAAGAATCGTAGAAGCAAATGAACATGTTTAATAATAATAGCTTGACCTTCCTTTCGTTTTGCCAATCGTTCCAAAATCGAAAACAATAGTTCTGTAATATCATGGAATCGTCATTTTGGATGAAATGTTGAGCCATTTGTAAAGAAATAATCAAAGACTCCCAAGACAAAGTCATCACCCCCTTCGTCAATAATTTGGATTGCCAACATGTCCGCATATTGTAATGGTATGTCCTTAATGTCAAACACATTCATCTTAAAACAATGTACATCTTTAGGTTGGACCAACTTTGTTACTAGGAACAACTTTATTTCATGGATCAACTTTGAAGAAATTTGCTTAAGAATATTTTTCATGGAAATTTTGGTGTATTTTGGATAGAGAATATTTCTAACATTCTTATGTTGGCTCAATTTGAACAACAAAGAAAGGCTTTCAGACATTAATGAAGAATCATTCTGTATGATTATATTTGTCACAATTTCCATAAAATCTTCATCAATTGCAAACTCCTCTGCAAATGTTCTATACTTTACCAACTTATTGGCTATAGAGCAAAGATATGTATACTTCTTCCACTTATCGGTTATAAACCAAACATATGCATAATCATCATCATCATCATCATCATCGGTTCTTTTTTTCCATTTTGATTTCCAATTTTGAATAAAGCCTTGGGTTATTCCTTTCCATTGATGTTTCCAATTTTGAATAAAGCCTTGGATGCTTATTATATGTTGAAAATTGTCATCTTCATAGAAGTGCTTTGCAACTTGAGCCAACATACAAACTGCTGCTGCCCATGTTTGAACTTTGTCATAATTCAATAGATGAAGCAAAACATTTATCTCTACTTGAGTCATCTTGTGAGGTTGAGAGGCTAAAAGTATTACATTTTCAGCTTCGGTTCCCAATAGTGTGAATAGCTGATCAATTTCCCAATTTTCATAATAGAATTGGCCGAGGGACAATGCGAATTCTAGATTGGTATGCCTTGTCCGGCATATTGGTACAAATGTGGCAAGAAGAATTTTTTTTCTTTCCATGAACAATTCTTGACTTCCCTTCTCAAGAATATTGCAAATGTCAATTGCATGAAGTTTCACTGGCACATATTCTTGTACCAACTTAGGCAGGCTCAATTTTTTAAACTCCCATGAGTCTTGCAAAAATATTCGTCAGTCCGCATACTTTAAAAGTCCACAAGCTTTCTTGCAATAAGACGATCCAATAACATTTTAAAGTGAATAATTCCTCGTTCAGGTTATAGGTAACTCCAAACCAAATGCACTACAATAGCCGGACATGCCCAGATTCCAATTTTTTGAAGTAATGATAATGTTTGAAGGATATTCTCCATCCCAACCTGATCAATTTCTTCTTGTGCATATTTAAGACTCAACTCAATTGCTGCAAAAATTGTTTTTGACTCCCCTTTGTAATCTTCAACCATAGGCGCTTCATTAGCATAATCTTTGAATTTGTCATACACATCTTTCCATTTTTCAGGAGTTTGGGCTTCATTTGCCCACAAAATTGCACCGATGATTGTAATGGCCAAAAGGCAACCATTGCACTTGGACAAAAGTTTTTCTGCTACATGCTGCATCAACACAATATACATTAAAATTTTAAGTTCACATGGATACACTTTGACACTATAAGGGAAAATGTAAGTTCTAGAATTTTTTCCGTTTCAAATAAAGTCCCATTAAGGCAAAGCCATGAGGGGAACAACTTCTCTCTTCCTCCCTAATTGTTGCTCACCAATATTTCATCACATTTTCCTTGATATTAAATTCTTATTACATTCCTTTCAATCATGGAAGAAAGAAGATAACCTTACCTCGCAACCAAGAGGAATTTTTTTTTCTTTTGGATTATTTGCAGCTTTGCTTGCAAGTAATCTTGCAGCAGCACTATAATTTGTTCTTTCATTCATTTCAATCCGAATCCAATTAGGTTGGTTCGGTTTCAAGTTGAACCTTGAAGTGACTATCAACTTGGACCCTTTTGTTGCTACGAATTCTGGTGAATTGTCAATCATTTGCCCACTCCACACATCATCTATGAATAATAAAATAGGGCCACAGCGTGCATTCAAAAGTTCTTCCAACTTTGCACGAACACTTCGAATTTGCCAACATTCAAGCCCCTGGAGCTGCACATGATAAATTAATTTCAGTCAAATGGCATACTTACATGTGATGCATTTAACAGGTCAAGTTAATTCAAAATAGTTGCATAATATTTGTGTCATCCATGCTGTTAGTATTCAACAACTTGATCAAGGGAAACCTTGCTACACATGTACTACCCTTTCTTCAACTTGGTTTGAATGATAGAAGAACATTTATAGATGTTGGTAATGCATACACATATATGTCCAACATGCGAGCAAATACTTCATGACTATCCTCCCACCACATTTATGGCAATAGAACGTTGGGGTGCATGCAAAATAGTCTTGTATGGATACCTCTTGGGGATTTAGCTGAAGGGCCCTTATAAGCTCCTTTTGGCATGATAATACTTCATTGTCCTTGTGACCATATCTCATATGGAAAATCCCTCCATGAAAAATAATGGCCAACTTCTTGGCATTCTTGTACAAAACATATTTCACCAAGGTTGTTTTTCCGTAGCCAAAACCCCCATAAACCAAGATATTTTTTGTTCCTTCCTCCAATTTTTGCAAAAGAATATTGGGCAAGTTTGAAGGTTCCACATAAAATTGGAAATTTTCTTTCCAATTACACTCAAAACCCAAGTATGTTATTGATTTTATTTGTTCCTGTATACATCAACATATTAATGTCATTTTTATCCCAACTAGATGAATGTTAGTGCATTTACAATTAACTGCATTTTTAAACTGACATTTGCAAGAGGGTACCCTCTCCCCCCCCCAATTAAACCCCAAATTACAACTAGTTTTTAATATTGCCATTTCAAATGTAATGATCACATAAATGTTAATATGCCTCATGCACATCTATAATGTTCTCTCATGCTTAAGGGACATCATTGTTACGACAACCATGCCATTGGCTACAAGAGATATACCTACTACTATCTACCTCTTCATTAATGAATGTGTGTCACATTGTTCCAAAACAAAATCTAGCGCTTCTGTGAAAAAATGATATTATGGCTTCATTATGCACGTCACAAGTCCCAACTCCTGTAATATGTAGATGCAACAAGGGGCCTGTCCGAGATGCTTTATTTTCAACTCACAACTACTGTCTCGAATATTAAAATGTTCATCAGATGTACCAATTTAAAACTCACCACTAAATCCACAACAAAGAGCGAGGGCCATTGAAATATGAATCCAAGGAGGAGACTAACCTCTTGTCGACATGTCCTAATAAAATCTAGAAGGAAATTATAGCTTGGATGGTTCTTGCCCGAAGGCTTGCAAACTGTAGAATGGTCACAATCCTCCAAAATATAATAGTTCTCCCCAGCTGATCTCACCGCTGCTGACTTCTCCACCAATTTCAACCCCTGTTATTCACATGTTTCCATGAGTAACAAGGATGTGATAATGCCATAAAAAATGAACCAATTTCTTTATATATTCTCAACAATATGCATGTCAGAATTGGCAATGGAATGGACGTTGAACAACCTGTTTCACCATCACAAGTACTAGATGTCGTGGTGATGTCTAAGTGGATATTCACACGCATAAATTCACCACTTACCACATCTTTCATAGGCTTGCCTTCAACGAAAGCATAAACATTTATAGAACGCTCCTCCACTATGTCATCAAAGGTTGTTGACAAGTTTTCCATCTTTAATTGAAGTGGTTGGACATTTTCCATGAACCCAGCCAGCTTGACAACCCTCCTCGGAATCGTGATCTGATTGCAGCGGCTGAAGTAGGATATCAAATTTACCGAACCGGAATGGGGAACTGCATAAAAGACAACGCCTTTCAAATTTTCCAAGAACATTTCAGCAGATGCTTTAGATTCTCTGTCAATCGCCTTTCGCACATTTCCTAGTCGTGCTCTTTTGCGTGCCACCTCAAGCAAGCTTTTGATCACCAGACCACCAAAACAATGGCCTATTAAAACAAACCCATGTTGTTGACCCAACCTCCATTTCTTACTGCCACAAGACAACCGATGGTAAAACTTTAGACCCATAATGAATATCATTATTATAGATGACTTACTGAGGGAAAGGCTCCTTTTGTTGAATGTTCCAATGAAAAGTAACAAAATATAACAAAAGAAAATGCACTAAAGAAAATGCACTAACCACAAAGTGACTGCAAACAAATGCTCTCTGTCAACATCCTTGAAATTGATTATTCTATAAAAACTACCCA
>Ga0209611_10009591_pt1 | contig 14599 bp, 11 predicted proteins | sample S1TSphgellanicum_3_FD_187693 | JGI IMG/M metagenome (GOLD analysis project Ga0209611, IMG submission 187693) | Host-associated microbial communities from peat moss isolated from Minnesota, USA - S1T2_Fc - Sphagnum magellanicum MG (SPAdes) (version 2) | ecosystem: Host-associated > Plants > Peat... | reverse complement strand
GTGTGGGGGGGGGGGGAACAGCCCAAGGTCAGGGCATTCTTGAAATAAAACGCTGAGGCCAGGCAAAATTACTCAACGTAAAGCATGAGGCAAATCATGAATTTGTGATGCAATCATAGATTACAAGGCGACGATGGATGTGTACATCATGAGGTGTGACCCCTCTATGTGTGGGTGAAGCTTACACCTATGCCTTAGGTGTGGAGACACCCATACGCTTAGTTGCCTACAGGTAGGCATAACGTGGCAGATGCACTATATGCCTATGCTTTAGGTGCGAATGGCACCTCGAGAGGCCTGATTCATTGATGTAAGGTGCCTTCCTCTAAGACTAAGAGAAAAACAGCCCTTACTTTTATGGTTATGAGAACAATTTCATACCCATATAAAGTGGCTGTTTCATGGTAAACTCTCTAACATTTGTACATTTAGTTCAAAATATTTGGTGAAGCAATTATTGTACTCTGCTTTTAGGCTGCACATACTGAAATAAATAGAGGTTTGATATCCTCTGACTAGATGACCCAGTCCATCTCTTACTTCTGTGATTCAAGCCAGTGTTTTCTTTAGGAATTTGCTATGATCCATAGGAAGATATTTTACCAAAAAAAAAGGTGACCATCATTCCCAGGAAGATTTAGCCAAATCTGGCCATGAATCAGATATGGAATGCAGACTTAAATTACTTTTCGGTTACACACTGAAAACTGAGTATTGACGTCTGACAGTTTTTACTTTTATTTTTGTTTCTCAGTTCTGATCATTTTTTTTTTCTTCAAATTTCAGACATTCTGTCATTGGGTAGCACAAGAGGGATTTAGCACTAAATGACAACATGTCGCCAAAATTAAAAAACTGCTACCAAGCTAAAAGCACAGTCCAAATGTGGCAAAAATATTTCAAAAACAAAATCTAGAAGCTTGTTGATATTTTTCAGGGAAAAATGAGAGTATTGTGATAGAATATTCCCTTTTTTATTTTATTTTTATGTTTCGTACCAAATCGTTGAGTCTGAACTCTCAATGTCAAGCATGCCTTGTGCAAGCAGAACGACATCTGTCAATTTCTGTTTTTCGCAGTACTTATCTAGTTCACCTGGAGAGAAAAGTACATGCACAAGGTCTGACCAAATCCTTTGGAGCTCATTAGAGGTTGGAAGATCTAGGAGCTTTTCAAGATATTTTAGTTTCCGTTGGTTGCAATTTAAACTGATAGAAGATCCTGTTAAAAATTGAAACTCTACTAATTTAATGATGGCAAAAGTTTGAGTAAAGGTCGTGACATTTTATTGGCAAAAATTTGACAAAATACCTAGTCTCAGAGCTATGTTCTCAATTCTTTTGCATTTGCCTTCTCTACATACTCATATTTTACAAACTTTAATTCTTTTTTCTTTCATCAACGCCAGAAATTTTTACAAAAGAAAATCTGAAATTGTGCAAAAAACATTTGTTGTGTAAATTTGACCATTTTTTCTTTTTCTTTTAAAAGTTTGAAAAAATTTCAATATCAATTTTTTTAAAAAGAATCCCGATCAATGCACTACAAGCACTACAACAGAATTTGGTTTTTCTTTACCTCACAGTAGCAAGCCAGGGCTCGTGACACGTGTGAGATAAACTCTTTGATTCGAGCCTCTACAATGTAAACTATTGTGGGAACATCTCTATTCACTAATACTACAGTTTAACATTAGTGTAATGTGTCAAACCACAATAAAAACTTTGTGCTTTTATCTATTATAATGTAAAATATGTGATCTTTATCGTAGCACATATTACACTTGTAGTTTCACGTTTTGACCTTTCAGACTATATAAGATGTGCCGCAATGAAAACCAGATGGAGGAAAACCAGTACATTGGGTGGTTCTTAGAATTAGGGACTACTACTTAACCTGGGTATATACCCACTTGTTCACTAGTTCTCAAAATTCTTGAATACTCAATTTTGGTTCTCAAAAAAACAAAAGTCAAGGAACCCACCAAAAGACCAGCAGTAAGGTTTTTGAATAAATGAAACTGGAGGTTCTTTGATTCTAGAATAATCAAAGAACTGGAACTAGCAGTTCCTTAAAAATTCAAAGAACCACATGACACAGGAGGAAACCACAAAGTTTACATACACATGTGTCGTGAGCCAAGTCCTAATGCCATATGAAAAACCATATTGTGTTGTAATGAAGGTTGCCGAAAACAAAGTATTTCAAATTTGTTTTAGACCTTTGAAAAGCAGAAATTCGATGTAATGAAATATATAAACACAGTAAAAGTACATACAAGACCCAAATTTTCAGTTTTATTTTCAGTTTTTACAAAACCCATGATGATTGCTCGATTTTATTTTCAATTTTTTCTCAAACCAAGTCCAAAGTTCAAACTAATGTTGTGTGTGTATATGGTATAATGGAATTTATTTCCAATCCATGTAAGTGTATAACACAAGACATGTAAATGTAAAATAAATACAATTCAATAGATTTAAACAATTGTGTAAAAATGTTTAACTTCTATTTTGGGGGGTGGGGGGCTGCTCAAAGTTTCAAATTCTTTTTTGTTGTTGTGTAACCAAAAAGGAGGGATCCAGAGAAACGGAGATGACACAACACTAACCAAACCTCTCCCGACGCTGCCGCGCTCTGACAGAGCGCGCACAATGCAATTCCACAATTATGCAACATACAATTCAAACGAAATGGATCTCAGAGGCAAAATTCCATGATTCTCATTACACACAATGTCTCGTACAGAACTCACTCTTCTGCCTCCTCACAATTGCTATCTCAATTGCCTGCTCCTAAACTCTCATTAAGCTCTTCTAGATCAAGGAGCCGGAAATTTCTCAGGTCACTAATCGCAGCGGAAAAAAAGAGCGACCAGACTAGCGTTCTCTAAACTCCTTCATTCTTCTGCCCCAAAACCCCAGTAATCTTTGCCACTGATCATCCTCCTCCTCTTCATCCTTGGATTCAGCTTCCCCTACAAGCTTCCTCCTCCTCGCTTTCTTCACCAACGACTTTCCTCCATCCCTAATCAATGTGGCGCCGCTCCTCTTTATCAAACGCGCCGCCATCTTCCTGTCCTTACACCCCACACAGACAGACCACCTTCTCCCGTGCACTCCATGCATATCCAGTTTCCCTCTCAAACTAATGAAGATGAAATCCGCCGCCACTCATCAATGGAGGCGGCCAGATTACCCATATCAAGGGTTTTGTGTTCACACCAACTGCACACTCATGGAGTCACTGTCCTGCCACCTGTTGTTCGGCTACATATGTAACCCCTCCCTTTTTGAAAAAGCTGAATCCCTCAGCTCAGTCCGGAGGAGCGTAATAGATCTGTAGGTCTCTTCGTGACCTCTCCCATTGTCGACCATCCGCATCTTGGACTATGCAAAGTCGATAACCTTCTTCAAAATCAAAATTTTCCTTCCCATCAGCATGTCCTACGAATTGGTAGGGGCCTTCCCAACTCGCAACAAGAGCTCTCCTCTTACCTGGTTTCTTCATTTTCACCATCGACTCCCCAGCCACCAAACCTTCAAACAAATGCTTGCCCGGCCGGTTGGCATATGTGTTCTTCTGCTTCTTCTGTGCTTGCTCAACGTTGAGCAAGACATTTTCGTGTATACTTGCTATGAACCGTACCTTTTCCAGGAATTGGATTGCAGTATCTTCCACACTGGAAGCATCATTAACCTCATCGGTCAAAGTGTTCAGATGGTTGTCCGCCCTGAGACACGGTGATCGACTTGTCAGAATCATGAAAGGTGAGAATTTCGTGCTTGCCTGAACTCCACACCTATACCCGAATAGGACCTTGGCCAAGTGCTCATCCCAGCAATTCACGTTTGTAGGATCGGCTGCCAAAACAGTGATGCCATGTTTGAGCGTCTTGATCATGTGCTCTGCCATCCCATTGCACTAGGGCCATTGTGGTGCAGTGCGCTGATGCTGTATGGCATAATCCCTGCACATCACCTCGAATTCTGCACCCCATTCCCCGCCATTATCAGTCAACACAAATTTAGGAACTCCATACCTGCAGATTAGGTCATCCTCCATAAATCTAGCAGCAGTATTGGCCCCATGATCAGCCACCGCCTTGGCCTCGCACCACTTAGAGTAGTGGTCAATGGCCACCAGAATATACTTATTGCCTGCTTTTGTCTCAGGTAGTGGACCAGCTGTATCGAGTGCAATTCGGTGGAACAGGTCACAAATCGGGATGCTCTTCAGACGCTCATCTCCAGAGTGAATGCTTCCTTCACTCCTCACCAGCTGGCATTGCTGGCATGTTTTGACAATTGTCTTTACACATTCTGTTCGGTTGATCCAGAAGTACCTCTGGCAAATTTCTGCCAAGGTCCTTTGTTCCTCGAAGTGCCCCAAATCTTCGTGCATTTGTGTCACCAACTTCAACCTATCCTCAGGTCTAGGCACGCACAACCCTTTAAAGTAGAGCCTTTCGTCCTTCCAGCAATAATGCATTGCTTGTTTCCTTGCTCTCTTGCTTTCTTGCAAATCGATAGCATCTAGGATGAAGCCTTCCTTTAATAATCCCATACAAATCGCATCCTGCCAGATGTTAGTTTTGCTTGTGTCACCAGCATAGGCTTCTTCAACCCCAGAACTTGCATCGTGAGTCCCCTGTCCATCATCTTCCAACAACGCCTGGGCAGCCAGTACCAGCTCAAGCTATTGCTTTCTATCATAGTATTTGGTTTTTCCTCTCCTAAGGATCTGCTTTCTTTTGGAAGATTCTGAATCCCTGATTTCCTTTCCAACAGTAGCTTCATCTCCGTCTCCAGGTGAGTCATCCTCCTCATCGTGACTTGCCTCAGTCAATACCTCAAGCATACACAGATGATGCTCTTCCGGCCATCGCCAATGGTTGATGTCAAAGCAACATTCATAGTGCTGTTTCAGTCGTCCTGATCGTCTCCTCAGGCCAAGCCAGTCAGATTCCTTACCATACTAGACAGAGAATATCCCTCCCGATGGCTCAATTGGGTTTCCTGGTTTGGTCGCGAGGTCCTAGATTTCACAACCAAAATCGTCATCATCAGTAGCTCCTACGGGATTCCGGCTCAGCGCATCCACATTAGTATGTTTCACACCTGGTCGATGCTGGATCTTGAAACTGAAATCTTGGAGCATGTCGATCCAACGTCCTCTTCTCCCGTATGCATCGAACACCGTTGCCAACCACTCCAGTGGCTTGTGATCCGTCCTAAAAACGAAGTGGGTGCGATGCAGATACTGACGGAAGTGCATGATGCCCCATATCAGTGCATAACATTCTCCCTCCATGGGATGGAATTTCTTTTGTGCAGACGTCAGTCCCTTGCTGGCGTATGCCACAACTTTCTCCTTCCTGCCTTCTCTTTGAGATAGGATGGCACCGACGCCCTTCGGTGACCAATCCACATCGAGGCAGAACTGCTTATCAAAGTCAGGTCGAGTGAGCACCGGAGCAGCCACAAGTGCCCCCTTCAGAGCTTCAAATGCACCCTGACAACCCAAATCCCACACAAAAGCCACTTCCTTCCTTGTCAATTCGAACAGTGGAACAGCCAGCCGTGCGTATCCTTGTACATAGTTTCAATAATACCCTGTCAATCCCAGAAAAGACCTCACATCTGTGACTGTCTTTGGCACAGGGAAATGTACTACAGCATCAATTTTACTAGGATCTGGCCTAGTTCCTTCGCGACTGACCACATGTCTTAAGAAAGCAATGCTCCTGGCAGCAAAACAACACTTCCCGGGATTCAGTTTCAGGTTTACTTCCCTTAATTTGGCGAACACGGCTTCCAGGTGTTGAAGGTGGTCCTCCCAATTCTCGTTGTGGATATTGAGATCGTCCACAAACACCTTCAGGAATTTGCCTCCCAATTCCTTAAAGACCAGGGACATTGTTCTCGTAAAAGTACTAGTGGCATTTTTGAGACCAAAGGGCATGACAGTCCAGTCATATAGCCCGGTTTTAGTGACTAATGCAGTTTTCTTCACGTCTTCAGGAGCCATGCGAATTTGCCAGAAACCCGACTGCAGATCTAATGCAGTGAACCAAGCCGACTTCCCCAGCTAGGATATAACATCATTAACTAGGGGCATGGGGAACGAGTCCCTCCTGGTCTGCAAATTGAGCGGTTTATAGTCCCCACAGAACCTCATGCTTCCATCCTTCTTCACCAGCAAAGTCACCCTGCAGGCATATTCTGAATCACTTGGTCTCATCTTGCCTAGGTCCACCAACACATTTATCTAGCGTTTCACTTCCGCCTCCTCCCAATATGACAGTCGTCCAGGAGCTACCCGACAAGGTGGAAATCCTTACGTGTCGATCGAGTGCTCCCCGACTGTACAACACCCCAACTTTCTTTTGTTCCAAGCAACACATCCCGGTACTTCTCCAGAAGCCTCCAAAGCAATGGCCTCTTTAGTTTGTCAAGGTCTCGATCAATTCTGAGCTTCTGGCAGATGTCCTTCCACCTTGCATCCCTCTTGACATCATCAATGATTTGCTCTCTAATGTTGTTACCAGAGGCAGTGATCTCCATCCGTCGAACTTGTAGCAACACAGATTCTCCTGTTGCACTCACTGCTTCGGGGAGGTTCTGCTTATGACGCTCCCCATCAGCAGCCCATTGAATCCAGTCAGCATAGTCGTCAGCATCTGTAATTTCCTCTTTCATAAAATCATCAACCTGATGTTGCAGTGTCAGCTGCAGGATTTGTTGCGGGCCTTCCATCATCACCAAGTTCTCCAGCTCGGTGTCCCCAAATTCGGACTCACCTTCAACCTGGATCCCCGGCTGAAACCCCTCATCGGAGTCCTCATTGGAGTCATATTCCGACCCAGACTCATGTGTAATCATTTGTTGACCAGCGCCATGCGCATACCAGGACGACGATCCGTTCTCAACAATCAATTTACCAATCACATGCTTCATGGCACTATCTCCATTGCAGACATTAGTGTTCGAGTCTGACCTCTGCATCAAGTTCACCACGGTCAGTGGTAGCACTTCTACATTGGTACCTGGACCGCATCTGACCTGGATTAAACCCTGTTCAACATCAACGATCGCGCCAATTTTGATTAGCAGATCAAGCCCAAGCAAAACATCATAGTTGTCTATGTCCACAACCATGAAGGTCATATTACATTGTACTCCCCCAACCTTAATTGGCACTTCTCCGATCCGGCCGAGTGCCTGGGTCACAGTGCCTGAAGCCGTCTTGTATGTCTCAGACCCAGCCACCAAATGCATCAGACCCAATTCCCTGACAACTGCAGCCGCCATGACAGACATGGACGCGCCGGTGTCCACAAGTCCCTCAACAAGGTAGTTGTTTATCTTGACTGACAGATGCAAAGTCTTACTCCTGTGTGTCTTGTTGACACAAATTCTCCTCACAGTTGGTGCTGCGAATACCATCGATACCTGAGCACCTTCGATCTCTGCATCCTTCTTCCTCCTAGCAACCTTCACCAAATTCTCCAGTTACTCTAACTCTCCTGGTATCATCATCACAGTTTCCATTGGAGTCAAGGAGATCTTCCCTTTGATGAAATGAGAGAGGATCTTTGACCTGATGGAATGCTCCCGATTCGTGCTAGTGCCATCTTCGGTAGCCTCGGTCGACGGTGCAGCGGTTGGTGGTGGTAATTCAACCGGTTGCCTTCGCCTGGGTATGCGAGTGTATGAGAACACATTTTCGTTCTCACAGAACTTATCGAGCTGCTGTATAGTTGCTGCTTCGTCATCCAGTAATACTTCAAGGAAATTCACCGCTCCAGAATTTGATCTCCCATCTTTGGATTTCTTCTAACACATGTCTTCTGAATGCCCAAGACCTGAACAGAAAGAACATTTCACACCACAGTTTTCTGTCCTATGAGGCATGCCACATTTGGCACATTTTGGACGTGGCTCATTTAACCTTGGACACATTGTGGCTATATGGTCCCTTCCCTTACAGACCTGACATTCTTTAAACAGGGTAGAAGAAGGTGATGGGATAGAGTTCGGCACACCTCCCTTAAAAAAATTGATCAGAGTATTATTCAAAGCGGCAACCTAATGTTCCATGGACACCTCAGCTGCTCCCTCTTCCTGCTCCTCTCTAAGGGGCTCGAATGGAGTCTCCCCAAGTTCACCCAACACTCGCTCGAGCTCAGTGGCTGCACCCACCAGCTCCTCAATGTCAGCAAAAGTTTTGACAACACATAAGTTCCGAATTTCCGACCTGAGCCTAGCCAGAAATCTCTTTCGCTGTTCGGCATCAGGGATTCTCCCCCTTTGGAACAGCCTATCCATACACTCGAAGTACCTCTAAACCCTCTATCTGGGCTCCTGCTTGATGGCATCAAGTTTTACTTTGATGTCATTTGCGTCCACACCTCCATACTTCTGCAAGATGAGGGTCTTCAATTCATCCCAATTGGCTGGGGCTAGTTGCAACCTCCGATACCAATCCTTGGCCATGCCTCTCAGGTTGAGCTTTGCGATCTTAAAAAGTTTATCTGCATTGAAGTCCTGCACCTCAGCAGCCATACTGAGCCTTTCCGCCCAGTCGTTGACATCTTCATGGTCGCGTCCCTAAAACAATTCGTCCATACCTTGTGGACTAGTCATTCTGCAAATGCAAAATGAAGACAAAGAAAATTGCAAAACTGTTCACACACACAAAGTCCTCAGACAAAAATGCACAATCTTAACAACTGTTTTATTTGCTGTCGCTCAACTCTGATCACAAAAAAACACAGACGTTGGGCTACACATTGAACTCTGACTGAGCTCCTTCATAGGTCTCAGAGGTTCAAAGTTTGATGGGAGGGCAGAGAAATGTTGCTCATCCGTCGACTGCTGTTGAAATCGCCATTGTCCGTCTCGTCCTAACCACACCTTCCAACTGATCAGGCGGGATCTGGATCCGCTATGCTCCACCCGAAGCAGGCGATCTCCCTCTTGAAACAAGTCTTTTACTCCAGGTATGTACAGCCTCACAAAATGGTTCGGTGACACTTCCGATCTAGGAATCCATATGTCCCCCAGCCTTGGGACACTGCATTGCCTTTCTGCCAATTCAGGAGCGACCCTACGCAAGGTAGGAGGTGAAGTGGAAGTTGTTTTGAAGTTCTGAGGTCCATGCCCACCCCCTTGCTCCATCTGTAACTCTCACCCAGACTCGTGCACTGGTGTAGAATCCACTGTGGGACATTTCCACAGCGATGTCCCCCACCCGAGCTTGGTCAGGATTTATACCTACAATTTTAACTATGCCAAAACCCAGAAATCGCAAGATCACGGCTCCCCTTTGTGGCCCGTTTTGAATGGTCCAGAAATCGAATCTACGCACCAAGTTCAACTCATGATTTTCCTGTGTCAAGAACTCCTCAGGGATCTCTTCTCTACTAAATGAAGACATGGTCCTCACGTCTCATATTACCTTGATTGTTACAAGCTCTATACTGGCCACAACCACGCAACCAGCTCTGATACTAAAAAGGAGGGATCCAGAGAAACGGAGATGACACAACACTAACCAAACCTCTCCCGACGCTGCCGCGCTCTGACAGAGCGCGCACAATGCAATTCCACAATTATGCAACATGCAATTCAAATGAAATGGATCTCAGAGGCAAAATTCCATGATTCTCATTACACACAATGTCTCGTACAGAACTCACTCTTCTACCTCCTCACAATTGCTATCTCAATTGCCTGCTCCTAAACTCTCATTAAGCTCTTCTAGATCAAGGAGCCGGAAATTTCTCAGGTCACTAATCACAGCGGAAAAAAAGAGCGACCAGACTAGCGTTCTCTAAGCTCCTTCATTCTTCTACCCCAAAACCCCAGTAATCTTTGCCACTGATCATCCTCCTCCTCTTCATCCTTGGATCCAACTTCCCCTACAAGCTTCCTCCTCCTCGCTTTCTTCACCAACGGCTTTCCTCCATCCCTAATCAATGTGGCACCGCTCCTCTTTATCAAACGCGCCGCCATCTTCCTGTCCTTACACCCCACACAGACAGACCACCTTCTCCCATGCACTCCATGCATATCCAGTTTCCCTCTCAAACTAATGAAGATGAAATCCGCCGCCACTCATCAATGGAGGCGGCCAGATTACCAAGATCAAGGGTTTTGTGTTCACACCAACTGCACACTCATGGAGTCACTGTCCTGCCACCTGTTGTTCGGCTACAGTTGGGCTAATCAAAGCGAGCCACTACGCAAAACAAATAAAAAATAAATATTTGGGATGCATCACAACTAATCAAATCAATCAATATGAATCACAAAGAAGTACTTTGGCTCTTGCAAACACCTAGGTAAAAAATAATGATGATTAGAGTTACAAATGAAAATTCTACTCATACAATGAGGTGAGTCAACGCGTACCCAAGAATGTGCATAAAAAATATTCCCACAATACCGTCACAATTTGTCCCATATCCCTTGCCCAAATGTGTGGGTTTGTATTATATATAGGTGACCAGAAGGAGCCAATTCCACTATAATGTGTTGCTAATAAAGCTTCTATTTGGAAATCATTTAAAATATTAGAATTTTTGTGAAGGGCCTATCAAAGTGATCCATTGCAAGATATTAAACATTGAGCTTTGGGATTCACTCATAACTAATTAATACGGATTGTAGATATGTATAATCACTAAGAATCTATCATTTATAAGTCTCAAAACATTAACACAAGGTTGTATAAGTGTAATTTAATTTTTTTTACACTTCCTTGAGTAATTGTCAAAAAACTTATTTACACATCAGATAAGTTTTTACACAATGGGTACCTATATATGTGTTACACTTATTCACACAATGTAGCAATGACATGTCTTGTATGGCCACCTCCAATGGCCACACCATTAAGTTTTTTGTCCACAAGTTGTGAGACTAGTGGACACAGCATTGAGGATTTCATCCATGTAGCAAGTAATGCATTTTTTCTACTTTCTTTCTTGACCTATAGCCAAATTTAGGTAAGTCCTTTTGTGGACGATAGCCAAATTTGGGTAAGTCCTCTTGTGCACTATAGTCAGTTCACTTACCTCACAAAATTGAAAAACAATACCTTGGTAGGAAGCTTTCAACACAGTTTTGATAAATTGTTGTCGAGAGAACAACCCATAAACAAATTCTCAAAGACAGCTCACTAGCCTTTTTTTTCTTTGGGTAACCTTTGCAGGTTAGAAACTTTTGAATGCCCTCTAAAGAAGATATTATGAAAAAGGGGTGTAGAAATGTGATGGAATGCCCACTTCTCACCTGCATCAACTACAAATAAGTTGTTTTGTGTTTTGGATGAATGCATAGCATGGAATTATAACTGCTACCAAACTTGGATCTCCATGATTTGAACTGAGTCAGTGTCATGTTGACTGTGATTTTCTTGATTGAAATTCCTTTCTGGTTGCATTTAATTTGACATTCCTAGTACATGATTCACCACAGACACCACTCTACCAATGTGTTTTGAATTATAAGTTATCACCAATCCTTTGATTTTTATAACTACTTGTGTACTTTACAAAACACCAAAGGTTTGCCATTTGACAAACCTCTACTGGATTTAAGTTGTAGGGGAGGTTTTCATACAAGTGCACTGTCCTTAGGGAAGGGCACTTGAAGGCATGAGCCCAAGGGTGTTCCCAAAACTCAGGAGAATGCACAAATACAGGAACCTCCCCTTATGTAATCAACTCTCATCTTTTGTTTCCTCCTTTCTCATTTCGTAGAAAAGAAACATTTCCATGGGAACATGAGAACATATAAAATTGGGGGGAGATCCCCCAACATAATGCCCTAGAGTTCTTCTACTTGGGGAGATCCCTCAAAATACACACAGAAATAAAAAGGGAGTTGTTTACATAGCCACCTAAATGAATACTTTAAAATGGAAAGCAACATCTTGGCCTAAACACAAGGTCCAAGATATCATTTTTTCCGCCTAAACCCATTGGCAGTCTGATTACACTCCACACTTTTATTTTGGTGGAACAACTAGACAAATCCATTGCAGAGAGGAGCCAGTATACAGAGAAGGTTCAAACAAGGGTACTCCCAACCCCAGCCACCCATAGAAACCAGTTACTAAACAAATCTGCTGCAGGGGGGGGTTGTTAGCACCAATGCACCGTCAATGCATGATCACACATGCAAATAGCTTGGTGAGGACACCACACTTTGTCAAATGCCTAACAGAGTCTCTCTTTGTCCTCTGGATGTCTCTTAGTAAGCTTCACAGTATGTTGCCACTGAAGCCTCCCACATTCTAAGAGGCCATCCCATATAACCTTTCCCAATTTGGCATCTTGCCATTTGGTGCTATTGAAAACCAGATTCTTCCTCTCAATCCATATAGCCCATAAAGTAACTCCTCAAAATAAAGTCCACAAGGAATTGAATTTCCTAAGATTGCTAGGTAGCCATTTGTTAAAGAAGCATTGTTCTATGGTAAGAGTCTTCCAGCTACAACCTGGGCTGGTACAAAAAGGTCATTGCTAGCTTTCCTTTCTCTTTGACAATGCCAAAATCTTCGGGTAGTAGATGCAGGTTAGCTTTAGCTCTTCATGTGTTGACGGCAAGGACTTGGTGTCACATTGAGCAAATAAAAGCAGAGTATTTTTTAGCTCTTTGCTATACCCACATATCCTTCCATTTTAACTAGAAGTTTGAGGGGACACTTATTGCCATTTTCTATGTACATTCTGGTTGAGGGTTTTTTTGAGGTTCGATATTTGCATCCTTTGTTTGGTGTTGTATCTCGATAATGTTACTTGCTCATTCCAACCTCCATAATGGACGGTCAAATGTTAATTTTGCTATGGCTCCATAATATAGTCTCAACACTAATTCATGAGCTCCTTCTCTGACACAATTCTCACCCTTTTCAACGTACCTAATAACCTCTCCTTGATTTGCTTGGGTTGCAGCAACCTAGATCAAACCCCTACTTCATAAGCTTTTCTACCACTAGGGATCTCAATGCCCCTTTGGGAGTAAGCTCCAAAGATAGGCTGAAACTCTTTGGTTATGCAAAAGACTACTATTAGGTTTGCTAGAAGAGTGTAATTGTAGATGTTTAGCCATTCTCCAACTCTTGTCTCTAGTGTAGGTTCCCTCAGTTCTTCCACTCAACTTGCAAGCATACTATTCACAATTCTCAACCAAATACATTTTCCACCATCCTTGAGCTTGAATTTTTCCTTTACCTATGTCCATTGGAGGAATCTATTAAATCTTGTGTTGCACAATTCACCCACTTAATATAATCATGCCTAATGCAATTCTTGGGCTCTTAAGATGGAAATCCCAAATTCTCCACCTACAAATGTGTTACCCCACACCACACACCTACTTGTTGGATAGATTCCACCTGACTAGGGGGAAAATTGGATATTAGCTCCCATTTGTTTCGAGGCCTTCATGACCATAATCCAAACTTTAAACCTAGGTAAAAAGAAATGTTTGATTGACCAACACCCAATTTAGATCCAACTCCCACCTAATATTTTGTGAAATCTTACAACACACCAATTTGAACCTTGATAGAGCTTTGAGGTTTGAGTCACTTGGCTCAAGTGCAAACAATACCCACTTACAAAGTAAAGCAAAAAGTGCCTCAACAAAATTGATCAAACCCAATCTACCAAAAAAATTATGCTTGTCACAATCAAATCAACTCATTCTAGTTCATTTTAGTTTGAGTATGATGTTCATTTCTTAACCATAAAATGTTTCATATAAGTGTTTTGAATTTGTTCACCACCTTCTTAGACAAACCCCCCCCCCCCCTTTTACATTGAATAAAAACAATAGAAAGGAAATTAGTATTGAGTCTCACCCACCTTCTTGCTAGCAATAGATGCACCACACTTCAATATTCCAACTTCTTTCTGATTTTCTCTAGAAGAAACTCATCCACTTACTTCATATAAATAGGACTTCTAACACTTTAAATAGATCCCCATCACTTGCCCATCTCCAATTGAAATTTTCAATCCAACTTGGTTTTCTTTAACATTTTGTATCTTCAAAATGCTATCAACTCTTCCTAGTTAATCTTTAATCCACCAATGGATAGGAACAATTTTAACAAATTGTACACATTCCACAAGTTCTCTTCATCCCTTATGACAAAATTGTTGTGTCCTTTGCATATTGTGACAAGGCTTGTTGTTCTAGTTTTATTAATAGAGTGATGACTTTGATTTCCCACAATCTTTGAACCTCTTACATCATGTAGTTTAGGACCTTTCCAACAATGATAAATAATCATGGGGCCAATGGGCACCCTTGCCTAATTCCTCTTTCAATTTCCAAATCCTTTGTTATATTGTCATTTAAGCAAATTAACACCTTAACATTTTGGAATAACAATTTCACCATCCCAATGAAAGTTTATTGCCATGCCCATCTTTTCCAAAGCTATGAACAAAAACTCCCAACTTACTTTGTCATAAGCCTTGGTAAAATCCAACTTGAAAAAAACCAATGGTTAATTAAACCTCATGTCAATAGTTTTGTAAGGTAAAATGACATTGTCTAGGATATATTTAAGGGGG
>Ga0209611_10009590_pt1 | contig 14602 bp, 20 predicted proteins | sample S1TSphgellanicum_3_FD_187693 | JGI IMG/M metagenome (GOLD analysis project Ga0209611, IMG submission 187693) | Host-associated microbial communities from peat moss isolated from Minnesota, USA - S1T2_Fc - Sphagnum magellanicum MG (SPAdes) (version 2) | ecosystem: Host-associated > Plants > Peat... | reverse complement strand
TGGTAAGTACCTATGCAAAATTAATTGCATACTCTCATCGCCTGAAATGTTTGTCAAACAGTCATTCCAGGTTAAATAAATGTGCAATTAATTTTGCACGACTACTTAATAGCGATCGCAAGGCTTGTGAGAAATCCGGGTTAAGCTATTAGCCCGGAACTTCAGTTCTGGGCGGGATATCGGGCTGATTCAGAATGGTGCAAGATGTCAGTACACCCATAATCTGCCACAGGTGCTCATGACTCTTCATTGAATTATTTGCTAAAATGTCATTAAAATTCGTGTTCTGGAAGCATAAATAAAATTATGACAAATGCCAACAGCAAACTTTATACGGATATTGAAGCCCTTTCTGCAACTGACAAGTTAATGTTAGTTGAATGGATTTTACGGAACTTAGATCAACCCGATCCCGAAATTGATCAACTCTGAACAATTGAAGCAGAAAACCGACTGGATGCCTATGAAAAGGGACAAATAAAAGCGATAGAATTAAATACTGTATTGCAGAAATACAAGAAACAATGAATGTAATTTTTCTTGAACCTGCTATTGAAGAGCAAGAAATTGCAATTTCTTATTATAACTATCAGCACCAAGGTTTAGTTAAGAAGGCAGAAGTACGAAGGCAGTCCCAATGAAACAAGTTTCACCGCCAAGCATGAAAATGTTTTTTCCCCCTGCTCCCTGCTCCCTGCTCCCTGCTCCCTGCTCCCTGCTCCCTGCTCCCTGCTCCCTGCTCCCTCTTTCATGTTAATAACCATCAGTATGATATCCCCTATTTGGTTGCTCCTGGGGAAGGTGTTTATTCATCAGTCCAAGGCGGTGGTTATGAAGCTTGGGATGGAACTTCAATGGCAACCCCTATCGTTTCTGGTGTAGCAGCGTTAATCTTAGAGAAGTATAGTAAGCAAATGAATGTAGGGCAATTATTCGACGCACTGCTTAATAATTGCAAAGATTTGGGACAGGACAAGGAACGCCAAGGTAAAGGTTTAGTTCAGGTGACAGCAGAGTTATGAATCTTAACGACAACCAGATTGCCAAAATCGACCCCCTGCTTGAGGCAGTTATAATGCGGGCGCAGGGGGATGAGGTGATTCGCACAATTGTGAGTTTAGGCGCTGAAAACCAAATCAAAAAAGATGCGAGTCATCCTCCCCTTGAACTCAAGCAATTTTCATCAAACGAGGCTTATCGACAGGCCTTATACTAGTAGCTGGGTTAATGCAGGGTGGCGCAGATGAGTTGCTGTTGTTGATGGAAAAAAAAGCAAAGAAATATATCAAAACACGAGATTCTTCCAAGTTACAAGACTTACTGAGATGGGCACATCGAGCAACAGATGGATCTGCTGGTAACTTTAAATCTGTTGGTAAACGTGCAGATGCGATCGCCAACGCCTATGTGATCGCCAACGCCAACACCATCGCCAACGCCATCGATAGCGCTCGTAAACTGGAAAAGTTAGAAATATTCAACAATGTCAACTGGGAGCAATGCGATTTTGTTGGATCGGGTTTTAATTCTCAATTAAAGCACCTGATTCTCAATAAAAACAGGTTTTTCGCCGCGATCGCCCCCTAAAACAGGTGATGAGCGTACCCTAATTTTGGGCATCCCACAAAATCGCACTGCTCCCTGTCAACTTTAAACAGATAAATTTCCAAAATCTACGTAGTATTGCACCACTTGTAGATTGCTACACAGGATCTAAAAACTCTAACTGGCAATCCATTTCTGTCCCGTTGGTCAGCTTTACTCGCACACTGCCAAGTCTAGACGGATACAAATCGACAATAAGCAGCAGCCCTAGGGCTTTATGCCGCACTGGCTTATTGGCGATGTAATACTTGGTGGCTGTTTCAATAGTCATGCAATCTACCTCTAGACTACCTCTATACTCACACAACCCGCATGAGAAAAGGAGGGAGATGGAAAGATAAAGAGATCAAAAATATTACAGTAGGGTGGATGTAGTAGACATCAGAATGTGGGCTGTATGAGAGCAAAAAATAAATATTGAAGATGTAGCATATTTAACTGGTATATACATAAGACACGTTTTCCCTTTACTTCAGACGCGGTTCCGAAGCATCTCTACACGATTGCTCCCCCTACCGCCCTCTACTTCTTCTTATTCGGGGGGGAATTACGCCCTGAAGAGGGGTCTGGGTGCAGTTGTTGACGTCCGTTACGGATAATGCGTAACATGTCGCTCAGGTGCTGCTCGATATTTTCCAGGACGCTATCAGCATATTCATCAGCTCCTTGTTCAATTGCTTCAGCTTCTGCGATCGCCTTTGTGTGCATCATCTCCAATTCTTGTTCGCATAGGCGTCGCTTGCGGTCAATTTCCTCTAGGGTTTCTTGCAGCATCGCATCACACTCTTGTTGAACTTTTCGCCGCATCTCGGAGGCTTCTTGTTCTTCCTGTCGAATTATATCGCTTTCATCTAAAATTTGCGCTCTTTTAGCTTGTGCTGCGTCAACAATTTGCTGCCCGTACTCTTCTGCTTCCAGAAGAATTTCTTCCTTTTGTGAGACAATGTCTGCTGCTTCCTGAAAAGCTGTTGGCAAAGAAAGCCTTACGTAATCGAGCTGATCCAGCAGCTTTTCTTCGTCCACCAACGTGCGTCGCGTCAGTGGAATGCGGGGACTGGCAAGAATCATTTCTTCTAAACGGTTGAGTTCCTGCTGAATATCTAAACTTTCCGATTCCTCGGTAAATTCCTCAGGAGTTAGATGACTTCCGTCTTGATTTGGTTCGATACTGGATGGTTCTGAGCGTAGCATTGGTAAATATCTCGAGCAACGTGCGGGGGAACAAGATGATCAACAGAGCCACCAAACCTAGCGACCTCTCTTACCACACTACTACTTAAAAAGCTATACTCATTTGATGTTGCTAGAAAAACTGTTTCTATTTGAGTAGAGAGGGTTTTATTTGTGTGAGCCATCTGAAGCTCTACTTCAAAGTCTGAAACAGCCCGCAGACCACGCAGCAGAACTTGCGCTCCCCGCATTTGGGCGTATTTAACGGTAAGACCATCGAAGCCGTCTACATCTACATTTGGCAAATGTTGCGTAGATAGACGAATCTGTTCTAGCCGTTGCTGTACGGTAAACAGCGGCACTTTGTTGGGATTTCGCAAAACAGCGACAACTACCTTTGCAAACAGCCGCGATCCGCGTTCGATCAGATCTAGGTGTCCCAAGGTTATAGGGTCAAAGCTACCAGGATAAATAGCAATCACAAAATATTTCTCGAACTTGTTTAGGTGATTATATCTAACCACCAGCAGTGGAGCAAACTGAAATTTTTATTGAGCGGTGTACACTTGCCTTGACGCACGGATGTTCCCCACACCCTCTCTGCCCCTCTGCCCCACTGGCGGCGCACCACCCGTTACTGATATAGAGAAACTTGTATTTTTTTACATCGCATTCAGGTTAAGAAAATGACGCGTTTTGTACACGATAAGTTTGCCAAGGATTATTTAGAGGAATTGCTCAAACCATATGGAAAGGTAGATACATCAGAGAAAATATTAGGGGAAATAAAAGAAATCGATGTTTTATTTCCCCCCTTTCCGCAACAAACCTCTAATTTACAAGTACTGGGATTACTCGGACGGTTTGCCGAATATCCTGCGATATTAGAAGCATTTCGTCTAGAAACCCATGAGGTTAATGTAGATTAAGGCTAATTACACTGCGCAAGTTCCCTTCTTGATCCAAGGCAACTTAAAATCAGAACTGTGGCTTTTGTAGTCGCTGCACTTTTGAATCATACAGTCTCCTAGGTACTTTTGCATGGCACTGGATCTTTCCACCTTGCCCTTGGCTTTTCAATTTACTTCTCCAGGACCGATTCTGGTGAAGATAGGGTTTTTAACTATCCGCTGGTATGGCTTGTTAATTGCCTCAGCTGTGTTAATTGGTGTCACCCTTTCCCAGGAGTTGGCAAAACGCCGTAACGTTAATCCAGAGTTGCTGAGCGATTTGTCAATTTGGCTGGTAATTGGGGCAATTCCAACAGCGCGGCTATACTACGTTTTGTTTCAATGGTCAGATTATGCTCAGCACCCAGAGCGGATTATTGCTATTTGGCAAGGAGGGATTGCGATTCATGGAGCCATTCTCGGTGGCATTGTGGCAGCGTTAATCTTTGCTAAACTCAAGCGGGTTTCTTTCTGGCAACTAGCAGATTTGGTGGCTCCTTCGCTGATTTTAGGGCAAGCAATCGGACGTTGGGGCAATTTCTTCAACTCAGAAGCTTTTGGCAGACCCACAAATTTACCTTGGAAGTTGTATATTCCCCCCGTCATTACTTTGGCGAACGGAGAAAAAAGATTCCCCCGTCCACCAGAGTTTGCTGATGTTAGCTACTTCCATCCCACCTTCCTTTACGAATCTCTGTGGGATTTAATGGTGTTTGCCTTGCTAATAACATTATTTTTTCGAGGCTTAGCTGGCAAGCCACGCTTAAAGCTAGGTACGCTGTCTATGGTTTACTTAGTAGTTTACAGCTTAGGACGTCTGTGGATCGAAGGTTTGAGAACTGATAGCTTGATGCTAGGACCGCTGCGGATAGCACAAGTCGTGAGTTTAGTTGAAATTGCCTTGGGATTAGCTGGGCTAGCTTGGCTTTACGTGAGCAACCGCACATTGCCTGATGTTGTTTCCACCGCAAGTAGAGGAGAAGGCGAGATGCGAAGCTAAGGGACGAGAATTGTTAGTTGTTATTGGTTAGTAGTTAGTGGGAAACAACCAACAACCCACAACTAACAACTAACACCCAACTAAAAATAAAAAATGCCCCAGAGCTTTCTCTAGGGCTTAACCAGGGTGCATCTACCAATCACATCTACTAGATAAAGAGGGTCAATCCGGAAAGATACTGAGAAAATGCCAAAAAAAATTTTTTTCAAGTTGTCTTAAGTCAAAAATCAAGTAATTATACTTACAATAATAGAAAATGAAGATGACTACAGACTACTTTAAACCAGCAGTATATATCGTGGGAGCAGGTCCAGGAGATCCAGAATTGTTAACCATTAGAGCTCAGAAACTGCTGGTAGCTGCAGATGTAATTTTGTTCGCTGATTCTTTAGTGCCCCAACAGATTTTGCAATTATGCCGCCTAGATGCAGAAATTATTCAGACTGCCAATAAGACTTTAGAAGAGATTTTGCCGCTGATGATAGAACGGGTGCAATCGCACAAATCTGTCGTCCGTCTTCATTCTGGCGATCCCAGTCTCTACAGTGCCATCCACGAACAAATGCATCTCCTAGCAGAAGCAGAAATCCCGTTTGAAGTTATACCAGGGATCAGTGCCTTTCAAGCCGCAGCCGCTAAACTTAAAGTAGAACTCACAGTTCCAGGTGTAGTCCAAAGCATCATCCTTACACGTATAAGTGGAAAAACAGAAGTTCCCGCAACAGAAGAATTAACAACACTCGCAGCCCATCAAGCTAGCCTCTGCCTGTATCTGAGTGCGCGTCACGTCGAAGACGCCCAAGCCAAACTACTGGAACACTACCCAGCCGATACACCTGTGGCGATTTGCTTTCGGTTAGGGTGGCCCGATGAAAAAATCTGGGTTGTTCCCCTCAATCAAATGGCAGATTTTACTCAAAAGGAAAAGCTAATTCGCACTACACTTTATGTAGTCAGCCCTGCCCTCAGGCAAGCAATAACACGTTCACAAAGCTCTCTCGATGCCCGTTCGCGTTTATATCATCCCGAACATAGCCATCTATTTCGCCAGTCTCAATAATGGGGAGTGAGGAGTCTTGTAGAGAAATTCGTAATGACGCTCGAGTACTCGCTAACGTAATTCCTATACCGCAACCGTTTCATTGATTTGGAATGGGTTGTTTATCATAAGATGATAGAGATCGTAGCATCAACTTGTATTCCTTATGTCCGCCACACCTATTTTGTCTCCGGTTGACTCCCTTACCCAGAAGAAATTAGATAAAGCTTCGGCAGAAGTGACACTTCCTCCCCTACTCGGTGTTTCTGTTGCCGAGTTAACCGCTTGGGTGCAGCAGCAAGGACAACCCGCTTATAGAGGAAAGCAGCTGCATGAGTGGATCTATCAAAAGGGAGTGCGATCGCTGGCGGATATCTCTGTATTTTCTAAACAATGGCGTGCTGAAGTTGCAGAAACTCCCATCGGGCGCTCAACCCTACACTACCGCTCTGTCGCCTCTGATGGTACTGTTAAGTATCTTTTACAACTGGCAGATGGTCAAATTATTGAAAGCGTTGGTATCCCCACCTTTGTAAGACGAAGCGCCGGGGGAGAAAATTCAAAATCCCGGTTGACGGTTTGCGTCTCTACTCAGGTGGGTTGTCCAATGGCATGTGATTTCTGCGCTACTGGTAAAGGAGGCTACAAGCGCAATTTGGCACGCCATGAAATTGTCGATCAAGTGTTGACAGTTCAGGAAGATTTTCAACAGCGGGTGAGCCATGTCGTGTTTATGGGCATGGGTGAGCCGTTGTTGAACATAGATCATGTCCTAGAAGCTATTAGATCCCTTAATCAAGATGTGGGTATCGGACAGCGATCACTGACTATTTCTACTGTTGGCATTCGCGATCGTATCCGCCAGTTTGCTCAACACCATTTGCAAGTGACTCTTGCCGTGAGTCTTCACGCCCCCAACCAAGCACTGCGAGAACAACTCATTCCTAGTGCGCACTCTTATCCCATAGAAGACTTGCTGACTGAATGTCGGGAATACGTGGAAATCACCGGACGCCGTGTAACTTTTGAATACGTTCTCCTTGCTGGTGTGAACGATTCGCCACGACACGCATTGGAATTGGCGCAACACCTGCGGGGATTCCAAAGTCATGTGAATTTGATTCCCTACAATCCTATCCAGGAAGCTGACTACAAACGACCCCGCCACGATCAGATTACCTCTTTCGTCAAAGTCCTTGAGCAACAAAAAATTGCTGTTAGTGTTCGCTACTCTCGTGGCTTAGAAGCTGATGCTGCTTGTGGACAACTTAGGGCGATTGACACTTCCACGCCTAAAAGGCGTGGGATTCTTGAAGACTAAGCCAAGTCCTTCAAACAGATTTGTGTTCTGACTCCAAAATGCCACTGCGGAGGATCAACTGAGGCCAGATTAACAAGAAAAAGCCCATCCAAATCAATAGAGGCACAGAAACGAGAATAGTTAGCCAGATCGTCTTAAATATTACCCAGCTACCAGTAATTAGGGTGACACCTGTGAGCAGTATAGACCAAGGCTGACACCACCAGGGTTTGTATTTCCAAGGACTAAGAGGCTTTTGTTCAGACATGTATTTGTTGGGGAATAAAGGCTTTTGTTTATGACTATTCAAGCGTAAACTCTCAAAACAGTCTATGTTTCCATCACTTCACGCACCAACTGCGCCAATTTTTCTGCACTATCAGGAAGTACAATTGCCCTCGCCCTCTCCCCCATCTTGCGCAAATCTTCTGGTGAGTGTAACAACCTCAACACCTTACCTTGCAACAAAGGAGCATTCAACTCCGATTGTTGAAACATCAACGCTGCACCCACGCTTGTAAAAACTTCTGCATTGTAGGTTTGATGGTCTTCTGCAGCAAACGGGTAAGGGATCAAAATAGCTGGCGTTCCACACACTGCTAACTCCGTTAAACTACCGGCGCCGGAACGACTAATCGCTAAATTTGCTCTACGCAATAACGCAGCCATATTGTTGTAGAATGGCAGACGAATATACTGTGGATGCTGCAAACTGTCAGCGTTAGGATCTTTGTCCCCAGTCAAATGTACAACCCAAGCACCTGCATCAAACCAAGCTGGAACACATTCACGTACCAACTTATTGAGAGCAACCGCACCCTGACTACCACCAAAGACAACAATTAAAGGAACATTTTTCGGAATAGGTAAATCTAGAGATGCGGCAATTCCCTCATCTAGAAATTGAGAACGTACTGGAGTCCCCGTATAGACAGTTTTGGCGCGAGTTAAATATTTTGCAGCCACCTCAAATCCCACTGCTACCACACGACACCAAGGTCCGAAAAAGCGAGTTACTTTACCAGGTAAAGCGTTAGACTCATGGAGAATGACAGGCAAACCCAGAGAACGCGCTGCAATCACGGCAGGGCCAGCAATATAACCTCCGGTTGTAAACACCCCCTGAAATTTCCCTTTTTGCAGGAGTTTTCTAACTTCTAGAACAGAACGGATCAGTTTCCCCAAGATCCTTACAGACGAAAGTCCAAACCCTTGCTGAAACCCTTCAACTGCAATAGTATTCAATGAATACTGCTGGGGAACAAGCTGAGTTTCTAGCCGATTTGGGACACCAAGCCATTCGATTTGATAGCCTGACAATTGTTCAGCCAGTGCGATCGCGGGAAACAAGTGTCCGCCAGTACCACTAGCAGCTATAAGTAATCTTTTGGGAGCTTGTACCATCAAACCCTCTACCGTATTATCGCCTAGCTTAACTAAGATAAAACAATTTCCTGACCTTACTCTAGTCAAATTGCCAAAAAATAACTGAGCACAAATGCCCAACTTCACTACTTTACTACTTAGACGTCCCCCACACTCATCCGCCAGCTACTGGCTGATGATATTCTTCCTGACAATTGGTTTAGCTGGTGGGTGGAAACAAGCGCAAGCCATTACCCCACGGTACTTGGTTCAAGCCGGAGAACCTGTACAAAACAATGCCTCCCAAAATGCGCCCGCCGAATTGCAAAACCTATTAACACAAATTGACACAGCAGCAACCCAAGGCAACGTCAAAGGTGTGGTGCAGTTTTACAGCCCCAATTTCACTCAAGGGGATGGATTAACCCGCCTCACTCTGGAACAGGGCTTAACTTCACTTTGGAAGCGCTATCCCCAATTGAAATACAGCACTCAGTTACAATCTTGGCAATCTGAGGGTAATGCCATCATTGCCAATACAGTGACTACAATAACTGGCTTACCCTCTGCTAACGATGGACACTTGGCTTTCAATTCCACGATTACATCGCGCCAGCGCATTGTAGGTGGAAAAATCGTTCGCCAAGACATTGAGTCTGAACGCACTCAACTGACCTCTGGTCCTAAACCACCTCGTGTGGAGATCAAGTTACCACAGCAGGTCAAAGTTGGGGAGTCGTTTGATTTTGATGCGATCATCCAAGAGCCACTAGGCGAGGAGAATATCCTAGGAGCAGCCCTAGAAGAACCAATCCAACCCAACAAATATCTTAACCCCACACCCGTAGATTTAGAATTGTTGACGTCTGGTGGACTGTTTAAAGTTGGACGCGCACCAGCTACCCCCGGTGGTCAATGGCTTTCTGCCGTAATTATGCGGGGAGATGGCATGATAATGATAACTCAGCGCATGCAAGTGGTAAATAAGTAGTGTTTGTTAGTTGTTAGCGGGTAGTGGGTAGTGGGTAGTTGGGGTGGGTTTAATCGGCTAACTTGTAAGCAAAAAAGACTACATTTTTAAAACCTCCCTGGCTAACCCTAACCACTACCACTACCACTACCACTAACAACTAACAACTAACAACTAACAACTAACTCTTCTGATGATTTCAATTCAAAATCAAGTCGTGTTACTGACTGGTGCAAGCAGTGGTATTGGTACTGCTTGTGCCAAAGTATTTGCTGGTGCGGGTGCAAAACTGATTTTAGCTGCACGACGGTTGGAACGCTTGCAGCAACTTGCAGAAACGTTACATGCAACGTCAAGAGAGATTCATTTGTTACAGATGGATGTGCGCGATCGCGCTGTCGTCGAATCTGCCATCTCCACCCTACCTCCTGCCTGGTCTAACATCGACATTCTCATTAACAACGCTGGTCTGAGTCGCGGTCTAGATAAACTCTACGAAGGCGACATCCAGGACTGGGAAGAAATGATTGATACTAACATTAAGGGTTTACTCTATCTTACCCGCTCTGTCGTTCCCGGAATGGTCAGTCGCGGTCGCGGTCATGTGGTAAATTTAGGTTCCATTGCTGGACATCAAACTTATCCTAATGGTAATGTCTACTGTGGTACCAAAGCTGCGGTGAGATCTATTTCCGAAGGATTAAAACAAGACCTCTTGGGAACACCTGTGCGGGTAACTTCTGTTGATCCAGGTATGGTGGAAACGGAATTTAGCGAGGTGCGCTTTCACGGCGATAGTGAACGTGCCAAAAAGGTTTACCAGGGAGTGACTCCCCTCACACCAGATGATATTGCCGATGTCATATTTTTCTGCGTCACCCGACCGCCTCACGTCAATATCAACGAAGTTGTGCTGATGCCTGTTGATCAAGCAAGCGCAACTCTGGTGAATCGGGATAAATCTAAAACGGAACCAAACTGAGCAAGATAGTAACCTAAGTTGCTAGTTAGGGCTTTCTAAAAACAAATGGAAGGTAGATTAGATAAGGGTTTTAAGCTTTTCTTGACCAAACAAGTGCAAGTTCATAGCATAGTCAGGCTCAAAATCCTTGCAGAACTCTTGGGAATCGTCGGGTAAATTTGTGACCAAAGCCACGAATCCCCTATTTCTCAAGCTGTTTGACCTCCAGGATTGCTTTGTAGATTTTTTCAGCAGACCCTAAGTAGGTGTAGGTGGGCGGGAAAATTTACAACTCTGTAACGAAATGTAAAACCTCTGAAATGGGCTCTTAGTTCCACTTTAGCGCTCTTAGCAGCAACAAACCATCTTGGGTTTATTTCCGCCCACCTACTTACAGTTTGTTATTCTTCATCGATATCATCAATATAAATATCTATTTCTTCGGTAAAAATTAAAAATGAAGGTTCTACAGAAACTGAATCGGGAGAGATCCCCTCTGGTAATTTACTAAAAATTTCTAAAATTTCGCTTGCAAAGTCATGAACAGACTCTGCGATTCTCAATTTCGCATAATCCTGACCCATACTAAATACTCGATAGATGTCATATCGCTCTGCGTTAGCCATACAACGTAGCTCACCCAGCGAAACGTGAAATGGTAGATGAAAATTTCTTCCAGTAGATTTAACATCAATTAAAACTTCTCTACCGTTAGGTAAGTTTAATGAAAAATCATAAACTGACACTGGGTTCTCATTAGATTTCCAATAGTAATCACGGATAATACCTAATTTTTTTTGAGAGGCAAGATGTGCATTTACAAACTCTTCACCTCTTCGTCCATTCGCTTCGGCAGTTTCTTTTGCCTTCTTTAAGTCAGCAGGTAATATCCTTCTCCCTGGAGGCCTTGATAACAGCTTCTGCAAACTCAGATTTCCACCTTGAACGAAATCTTCTAAAGCATCATCTAAAACTAGATCATTTATAGGATGCTCTGGAATAATATCACTTTTGTTAATAATTTTACTGATATCTAATGGTGTCAAACTCTTCATTTTGCTCTGTCCTAAAAAGAAATCTAGGGAAGCATGAAGTGAAGTATCAGCCAAATGCTTGCTTGCAACAAATATAGCTTTTGCAGCAACGGGAACACTAATTCCATCAAAGTCAAAAATTACAAAATCACCGGTTTCTAGAATATTAAACCTTTCAGGATTTTCATCAGGATTAGTTACAAATTCACCATTCAGTCGCCAGTTTTTGTACGTATTACCTTTAACTATTTTTCGTTGAAGATTATATTCGCTCGCGAGACCTGGGCCATAAAATGATATGTCAAGTGGTACCCTGTTTCCTAATTTGAGTTTGTACATAATCACGCAAAGTAGGGTATAGTTCATTGAAAACATCTGCATTTAAGTTAATCGCTTTTTGTTTTCCCGCAGGACGGTTCTTAAAATGCCATTCAAAAAAAGTCAGATCTGAGGTAGTAAGTCTTTTGACAGCAAGCTTTCTTGACATATTATAGCTCTTTGTATTTGTTCTAATATTTGATTAGCGATCACTGCAGCTAGTAAGGGTGGAACAGCATTTCCAATCTGTCTAAAAGCTGAATTCATAGTACCTGCGAAAATAAATCCATCGGGGAATGACTGTAAACGTGCTGCTTCTCGAACTGAAATAGTTCGAGCCTGATTGCTGTCATAATGAATGTGAGAATAACTATCTTTACCTAGATGAGCCATTAATGTTCTTGCAGGTTTGTCAGCCTCCATTTTTCGCCATTTGTTAGGAAATTTATATGGATCATAAGGAGGCACAATTCTCTTTTTCAACGCACAGTATTCTGCACTGCCAAACTTCACATTTCTATTAGATTGCTTTAAATGCTCCAGTTCTTCATTCAAAATATCTATTGCATGTTTATATGCTTCTGGATATTGCTCTCCTGGTAACATACGACGAAATATCTCAAAATCTCTTTGGGAAAGTGCGCGAATTATATGATCTTTTACCCCACCATTACCCTCAAAATCTTCCCATTGTCTAAGTTTTAAAGCATAAGATGAAGGTTCTAAATTCTCAGAGTAGGGAGTTAATGTGGTAAATCGTTTAGCACCACGTTTCAACTTACCTTCAAGATGTAAAGTTATAGGGGGTAAATCCCCTATAGCTTCGCTGGCGCTAATAGCTCTTTCTAAACCCTGATGAGGAACTGGTGGTGATATATATGAAGAGAAATTATTAATGTTTAACAAATCTAACTCTATAGATACCTTATTCTTTTTTTTAGCAGAAAGATATTTTAGTGCGACCTGTCTTGACCCTTCATAACCTCTAGGAATCTCTATCCAGTGTGTTGGTTTAGGGAAAATAACTTGTGTTTTAAGTTCATTTGCGTATGCAATCAAAAACATACGTTCGCGCATTTGAGGAATACCGTAATATACTGCATTTAAGAGAGTATATCCACAGGTGTAACCACTTTCGGTAAGAGCCTCACACATCTCTTCAACAATATTATGCCCTCCATAATTGAGCGCGTCTGGCACATTTTCCATCAATAGTGCCAAGGGACGCAAGGATTTGACATAATGTAGATATCTTAAATACAGATTGGCTCTAGGATCTAGCCGGAAAGCTTCGGGATGATCTGCGACTTCTCTCAACTTTGATCTTCCCACCCTGGCAAATGCTTGACAAGGTGGGCCACCAATGACTACATCAATGGCATTTGATACATCAGTACCTAAGAGTAATTCACTAACTAATTGTTCTGGTTCAGTAATAGTAATATCGCGGGCAGTAGTATGTACTCTCCGAATCTCTTCCAGCATATTTTTGTAGAAGTTCATCGCATGAGATTCAGCCGCTAGAGGATCACATTCTACTGCTCCTACAATCTCAAACCCAGCACTGTGAAAACCAAGAGAGAGACCGCCACACCCTGCAAAAATATCTAAAACTCTCGGTTTGCCTCCTAGTTGGAGTCGTTTAATTTTTTGTTTTATCGGGTCTGTGAACACACAATATCCTCATTCTTACCAATATTAATGTTCTATATACAGAACTCTGGATTTAATAATATAGCTAATAAGTTAATTAGCAAAAACCTACAATCTTATTTACAACTCTATTACTATATGCCGTTTGTTTTAGACTCCAATTCACATAAGCCGTAGTTACATAGTTAAAAACTCACGATTATAAGCTCTAGTTGTCGATAGGATTTGGGTGGTAGAGCTTTTGCTTATGACTCTAAGCGGTATAAGAAAAAACTCTATATTTAAGCCCAAACCATAGACTATACACTATTTAAGTAGGGCTTGCTAAAAAACTCAATAAAAAGCCATAGAAGGATTAGTAAGTTATTCAAGCAAGGGTCATAGATAACTTTTTATTATTGATTGTCGCATAATTATAATTTTCATTAATTAATTAATGACTGTAAAAAAGGCGCAGTTTTGAAAAATTGACATAAAAAAGCATAAAAAAGCAGAACTTATATCATGTCCGAGAGCACACCCATAGTAAAGACTGACGCGGGGACGCGGAGATAAGCTGATGTGCAGCTAGATTGTATAAGACGAAAACGTAAAATCATTGTAGTGCGGGCCGAAAAGCCCGCGTCCCATATACAAATTAAATGCGCAACAGCTTACGGAGAGGTTTTTATTATGGGCAATTAGGCGGACTTGATATGATTCTGGTGTGATTTCAGAACGCCTTGGCTGTCCAGTGATCCCAATGAGCGCGACATCAGGTGAGGGAGTTGCTGAGTTGCGCGATCGCATCAACATGAGAAAACAGAGGAAATTATCTACCAAAATAATTGGATAACTAATCATAAAATCACTGAAAATAATGTTGAAAAAATTGTCAAGGCTGCACGCAGCAGATGGAAAATTGAGCCGGGTAGGGAATAACGTTCTTAAAAATCACGGTTATAATTTAGATCATAACTTTGGTCACGGGTAAAATTATTTGTGCGAGTTATTATTGTCTTTGAATTTATTAGCTTTTTTATTTCATACTATTTTAGATTTAGTTAATTATACTATCAAAAAGTTCGTGAATTATTAGTAGCTCGAACTACTTTCTTTAAGGATATTCGTACCTTATTAAAATATTTATGGTTTAAAGATTGGTCGCATTTATTCTCATTTATTCTCACAGAGCATGTCCCATCTAAAAAGGTAAATTCGGTTCTACCGATCCCCTTATGCAAAATCGGGTTGAAAA
>Ga0209611_10009588_pt1 | contig 14603 bp, 12 predicted proteins | sample S1TSphgellanicum_3_FD_187693 | JGI IMG/M metagenome (GOLD analysis project Ga0209611, IMG submission 187693) | Host-associated microbial communities from peat moss isolated from Minnesota, USA - S1T2_Fc - Sphagnum magellanicum MG (SPAdes) (version 2) | ecosystem: Host-associated > Plants > Peat... | reverse complement strand
GCGACCACCCGGGATACCCTGTGACCGGCCCAGTGATCGACGACGTCAAGATGATCCGGCCTTTCCTCTTTGCCTGCATCGCCGGCAAGCACGCCGACACCGCCAAAAAATTGCCTTTGAGGTTCGTCCCGATCACCGCGTCGAACTCCGCCTCGGTCATCACCCCAAGCTTCGCCGCCGGAAAAATTCCCGCGTTCGCACACAGAATATCGATCCCGCCGAACGCCCGGATCGCCGCCTCCGCCATCGCCTGCATATCCGCCTGACGCGTCACATCGGCGGCAAACCCCAACGCCGTGCCGCCCGCCGCGCCGATCTCCCCCGCCACCGTCTCGGCCGCGCCCAAGTCCCGCGCCACCACCAGCACCTTGCAGCCCGCCAAACCGAACCGCAGCGCAATTCCCCGGCCGATCCCCTTGCTGCCGCCGGTCACGATCACACTCCGCCCCTCGAGCGACCCAAACATTTCCATCACTCCTCCGTCCGCGAAACCCAGACGTCCCCTTCAGCCCCGAAAATCAACCCAGAAATCACCCCCGAAAACCACCCCAGATCACCCCAAAAATCTCCCGCCCAAATACTCCTGCGCCAACAGAACAGTTCCCTCCGTATATGCCGCCCCCATCTGTCGCGCAAACGGCACCTCCGAATGCGACGCCAGCCAAGCCGTCAACAGAATTCGCCGCAGCACCACAAAGCTCGGAATCTCCGCAAGCTCTGAAGGCCCCAGCGGCGCCACCTTGCGGTACCCCACAACCCAGCGCCTGAGGAGTTCCCCCACAATCACTTCATGCTCAATGAAACTCACGGCCGCCGCAAATTCGTACATGAACCAACCGAACCCACAATCATCGAAGTCGATGATGCGCAGCATCTCCCCGTCAACCAGCAGATTCGCCAGGCGCAGATCCGCATGCACCAACCCAAACCGATCCGGCCCCATGCCGAAACGCTCCAGCCGGCGCCCGATCACCGCCAACGCCTGCTCGATCACCAACACTCCCGCGGGCTCGAGCCCAAGGCCCGCGCGCCAAGGACCCCAAGACCCACGCTCGCCCACCATCGCTTCGAGGTCCCAGCGCTTGCGCCGAAATCCCGCAGGCAACCGCCACGACCTCGAATGCCGATGCAGCCGAGCGGTCACTTCACCGAGCCGCTCGAACCACCGCGGCGCATCGATGCCCGCGTCCGGCTCCCTGCCCGGCAATCGCTCGAAGGCCACTGCAAAACGCCGCGCCCGCCCCGATGGCGACTCGAGCGTCTGCACATACTCGCCGTCGATCCCGGCCACGGGCGTCGCCGTCTCCACCACCCGCTCGCGCCGCAGCGCATTGATCCACGCGAGCTCCGCCCGAATCTCCTCCGCCGAGGAATAGCCCACGCGATGCACGCGTATCACCAGCTCGCGCGCCATTCCATGCCCATCACGCCCGCCCGGATCGCTCACCCCGAAGGTCGCGTTCTCCGACACGTTCATCAAGGTCGAGGAAGCCTCGGACGAGAGCCCCCACTGCCCCCGCGCGTTCGCCACCATCACATGAAGGTCCGCTATGACGTCGGAGGAATATTCAGCGCTCATCGCTCAAGGCCCGACCACCCGTGCCACAATCCACATGCGTTCGTGAGCCAGGCACTCAAGAAATATCCGCGAGCGGCGCCCGCGTGACCGCCGGCCGCCACCGCGTCACCGCCCACGCCGCGATCACCCACGCCGCCGCCACATACGGCCACAAGTTATTCGGGTATTCGGGAACAGGCACCAAGTTGCAGTAAAGCACCCACCCGAGCAATACCGGTCCCAACACGCACACGCCCGCCCACAGCCGCCGCCGCTCCCGCCACGCCTCCATCATTTCGGCGCCGCCGACGCCCATGTACACCAGGATCAACGCCAGCACCCCGATCGTGCTCGCGTAGCTGTAAAAGCTCCCCGCCCCGACGAGCGGCGCCCACGCCACGAATATCAGAATGATCACCACCGACGCCAGCGTGACCGCGGGGCCCGGCGTGCCATGCGCCGGATGCACGCCCGCCATGCTGCGCGACAGCCCTCCACGCCCCAGCGCAAACAGCACCCGCGCCGCCGCCGCCAGCGGTCCGAGCAAGCCCGAGAAACAACTCGCAGCAGCCGCCAGATCCAGCGCGATGGCCACCTGCGGCGACGCATAGCGCAGCGCCAGATCATTGAGCGGCGCGGCGGAACCGGCCAACTGCTTCATACCCTCGGGTCCGAAGCCGATGACTTCGCAATACGCGACGAACACGAAGAAAACCCCAGAGCCCAACACCGTGGCGAGCAGCGCGATCGGAATGTTCCGCCGCGGATCACGCGTCTCCTCGCCCAAGGTCGCCGCGCCCTCGAAGCCCGCGAAACTCAACACGCAGAACACCATGCCGAACCCCAACCCCGACCAGCCGTTGTAATGTCCCGACGGACGAAAGCTCGCCGCGGTTTGTTCGAGCCCCGGACGCACATGCGCCAAAATGCTGATGCACAGACCGACGATGCCGAGCAGCACCAAGGCTTCCAGCGCCAACATGAGCCGCCCTGCGAGCCGCATGTCCCGATACGCAAACCACCACGCGAGCAGCATCGACGCCGCGCTGATGACGATCCACGATTTCCCCAAGTCGATGCCGAATCCCTTCAGCGCCGCACCGATGAAGCTGCCGACCAGGGCGCCGGTGGCCGTCGCAAATCCGATATAAGTCAGGAGCAATGCGCAGCCCGCGACGAACCCCACGCGATTGCCGAAGGTATGTGAAATGTACGCATACGCCGACCCCGCATGCGCGACGCGGCGCGTGAACGCCATGAACGAGAGCGCGATCAGCACCATCGCCAAAGTGCCGATCGCATACGCCAGCGGCGCCGCCTGCCCCGTCGACTGCACCACCAACGTGATGTTGAAGGCCGCCGTGAGCGACGGACAGATGATCGACAACGAAAGACCGATCGCCTCCGGCAAACTCAACCGCGCCACCAAACTTCGCATATCCCTCCTTGCTAACGGCCTGCCGTCACCCCACCGTCAACCGCGCGATCTCCGTGAGCAGCGCACTCGTCGTCACCTGACGGCAATACCCGCGATTCAATCTTAATGACCACTCATGCCGTTCCGCCGACAACGTGACGCACGCATCCGTCGGCACCGTCACGAGGTACCCGAGATCGCACGCATCGCGCACCGCCGAATCCACGCACTGATCGGTGAGGCACCCCGCGATGATCAGGTACCGGGTCCCGAGATTGCGCAGCACGTAGTCGATGTTCGTCGACATGAACACCGACGAGGAGGTCTTCGGAAACACGATCTCGTCCGGCCCGGGCGTCAATTCATCCACCATCTGCGCGTCGCGCGATCCCTTCGGCACGTTGAATCCCGAGATCTTGTAATCGAGCGACCGATCCCGCCCATCGGCAGTCATGCTCTCGATCAACGTGTACGTGACCTCGATGCCGGCGCGCCGGCAAGCCTCCCGCAGCAGCACCATGTTGGGCAGCCCGCTCTCCTTGAGCGTCCGAAAGAAATAGCCGAAGCGGCCTTCCTTTTCCGCATCGCTCAACGCCGCATATTCGCCCCCCTCCCAAGTCGAGTTGTATTTCTGCACATCCACGATCAACAGCGCCGCATGCGCCGGTTCGATCGGCACCTCGCGGCTGAGTGTTTCGCTCAACGCAGTTCTCCCGTCAATGCAGTTCTCCTCTCAATGCAGTTCTCCCGTCAAAGCTGTTCTCCCGTCAACGCATTTCTCCCAACAAAGCCGTCTCGGCCTCCCTGAGCGCCCGGCCAATCCGCTCCGCCCACTCCACTTGGCCCCCCTCCTCCGTCACCAAATCCTGCCGAATCTCGATTTCCACATGCGGCAGTCCGCGCGCCTCGCCATGCCGCGGAATGGTGTAATCGGTCTCATCGCTGACGAAGTACGGTTCATTGTCGGCAATGATCAAGTGAGCCTCACGGCGCAGTGCCTCGAGCACGAGTCCCGCAAAACGGCGGTCGCGGTTATACAGTACCGCCGCATGCATCGGGCGCCGCTCTCCCTTGTAAACATTCGTCATGCTGTGCTGAGCCACCAAGATCGTGGGCCGGCCCGCCGCCGCCCGCTCATCGAGCAGCGCGCGCACGCGCGCATGATAGGGATCGAAGATCTCCTCCCGCCGCGCCCTCCTTGCCGCCTCACTCAACCCGATGTTGCCCGGAATCTCGGTCATCTCGCTCAAGGTCGGGATCGAAGACACCACCGCCGGGTCGCGATTGCAGTCGATCACCAAACGCGAATAGTTTTGCGCCACCAGCGCCGAATCGAGTGCCGCCGCCACGCGGCGCGCCACGCCCAATGCCCCGATATCCCACGCGATGTGCCGCTCCAATTCCGATTCCGGCAGCCCAAGATCTTTTAGCCGCCGCGGGATCCGGCGACTGGCGTGATCAACCACGATGACGAAGTTCGATCGCCCCGCCCGTCCAGTCTCCATGAACGCAGCCGGTTCATCCGCTGCGAGCAGGCGCTGCTCGCCTTGGGAGCTGCTGCCGAGAGCGCTGTCGCCCGGGGTGCCGCTGTTCTGCCCACCGGACTTGGGCGGTGACCCCTCAATAGACTTCGGCATAACGGCGAGTAATCTCGCCCTCCTCCAGCCCCTCGAGGCCACCGATCTCCGCCCGCTTGAACAGCAGATACGCCGCGAGCAGTTCGCCCCCAAGCCATTCCGCCGCCCTCTCGCATTCCTCGAGCAACGTCAGCGCCTGCCCCAAACTCGTCGGCAACGGACACGGCCGGTGCTCCGCGAGTTCGCGCTCGGCCCGGATACCGTCGAGCCCCGCCTGCACCACCGCGGCGAGCGCCAGATACGGACTCGCGGTCGCATCCGCGACGCGAAATTCCACATTGAACTGGCGTGCGCGCTGCGCCCCATCGTTGCCGGTCAACGGACAAATCCGCACCGCCGTGCCGCGGTCCATGAGACCCACGTCGGCCTGCACCGGCGCCCATCGATTCGGTCGCAGCCGATAGTACGAGGCAACCGACGGCGTGGTCAGCGCGCACAGCGCCGGCAGGTGCTGCAAGATGCCCGCGATGAATTGACCGCCCAACACCGACAAGCCCCAGGGCCGATCGGCATCGTAGAGCACCGGCGCATCGTTCCCGTCCAAAAAGCTGAAGTGAATGTGCGTGCCGTTGCCGGTGCCGTCGGGTTCCACCATAGGCGCGAAGCTCACGCGTTGCCCCAAACGAAAGCTCACCGCCCGGGTGATTTCGCGCAGGATCACCGCCTCATCCGCCGCCCGCACCCCGATCGCGGGCGCCGTCGTGACCTCGAATTGTTGCGGCCCGAACTCCGCCAGGAACGAGTCCGGGATCACGCGCGCCTGGCGCAGCGCCGCCAGCAACACCTCGCCGAACACGCCCTGCCGCCGATACGCATCGAGTTCATACGGCTGAAACGGATGCGCGGCGACCCCGCTGTAGGTGAACTCCTGCTCGAAGGTCGCGAGCAGCTGCAACCCGGTCTCGCGCTTCAGCCGCTCGAGCGCGACTCGCAGCACCTGGCGCGGACAGAAATGCCATGGCGCGCCGTCGAGCGTCCTGATGTCGCCGATGAAAAAGTGTTCCGCCGCACTGCCCTCGAACGGCACGAACACCCGGGTGCCGGGATCGGGGATGAGAAACACTTCCCCTGCAGTACCGAAGGGCGTGGCCTGGATCGGCCCGAAGGCCGAGATGAATAGATTCGTCGGCGCAAGCCCGACGCCCCGCTCGAGTCGCGCCGCCAAGTCGGCCGCCGGGAAGCTCTTACCGCGAAAATGCCCGGACCAATCGCTGGTCCCGACGAACACAATCTGCTCACGCTGCATTCAACCGAGATTACCATGCAGTTTGCGCGGAATCCTCGGCCAGACCGCTCTGCACCGGACTGATCAGCCCGGCATCGTCGGCGGTGACAGAATTGATGCGCGGACTGACCGGATAGGCGTGCATCAGGTCACCGCTATACGGCTTGAGCACGGCCTTCGCCTCGACGGGCGTGCCGCGCAGCCAGGTCTCGTAATCCCGGCGCCTCAAGATGGCCGGCATCGGCGCCTGCTCATCACCCAACTCAGCCAACAGCTCGTTGGCGGGGACCCGGATCATCGAGCAGCTCTCGATCACATCGTCATCCTCGCCCACCGATCGATCCCACACCGCGGCCACGCCGAACACTCCCCGGCTGTTCAAGCTCACAAAATAAGGCTGGCGGTAGTTCGCGCGGGTGAGCCGCCAGACATAAAAACCGGCGGCCGGCAGGATGCACCGCTGGCTGCCGAGCCACGGCATCCGATAGATGACCGAACGCTCGATGAAGTCCATGTCGGCGCACTGCGTCGCCACGTCGGTCGGACGCCCCTCGGCCCACGAGGGAATCAGTCCCCAACGCAGCATCATCCCCTCGGAGGCCCCGTCGTGGATGCGAAGCGCCGGCACGTACTGCTCCGGAGCCACGTTGAACTTCGCCGCGAAATTCCACCACGTCCGGCTCGGCAGGAACTCCCGCTCCGCGGCGAGGGCATCCGGTATGACATAACGCTCGCACATAGCCTGGAAGGGTAGCTCGGGCGGCCACACAAAAGCTGTGACGGACTTTTCGTCTTGGTAACATCGAATAGGGGCGCCTTCAGGAGACCGCGCCTTCAGGATAACCGCGCCGACAGTGGGACAGCACCGATGATCGAAACACCGCAAACGACCATCGAGACACCGCGCCTCATGGAGCGCTGGTCGGCGCTCCTGGTCCGCTATTGGGCCTTCAATATGAGCCTGGTGGACCGCCGCGGCGGCTGGCTCGGCTTTCGCTACACCGAAGAAGAAAAGGCCGCCCTCGAGGCCATCGCCGCGAAAGTCCCCCGGTTCGAGTATTACGTCTGGATTGCCCTGACAGCCCTGTTTTACCTCGTCATCGCGGCGGTCGTCGCGACCGTGGGCATGAACTGCCTGATCGTCGTCATCGGCGGTGAGCAAAACATGTCGAAGACGCCCGCGCCGTTATTCTTCGCCCAGCTGGCGCTCGACCTCGCTGTCGGCTTCGCGGTCGGCTTCCCCGCCGCCATGTTGCCGGCCGCCGCCCTGGCCGGGCGATGGTTTGCGGTCGCCGACGCCGCCCTGCCGGATCGCGCCGCCACCGCACACTACTTTCACAAGCTCTGGTTTCAAATCACCCGCATGGCGCTCGTCTGCCTGCTCGTGCTGATCCCGCTGTGGCTCTTCGTGCCCGACGACTCGAAATTTTTTCTGGTTTCTCGATTGGTGCTGCCACTGCTGTCGCCCGCCGTGGCCGCGCTCACGGCCGCCTATTACTTTACCGCCCGCCTGCGCCGCGGCGCGGCCGACGCCAAAAGCGGCTGAGAGTCGGCGCGGGCTGTAATTCAGGCCAGCGCGATCCGCGCCTTCGGGCATCGCGCGCTCAATTCGCGCTGCAGCCGCGCGATATCCGGCTCGGCACCCGCGGGTATCAGCACACTTCTGGCGACTTGGACGATCTGGTTCGAATAGCCGCCCGGTATCACCTTCTCAAATTTGAACAGCAGGCTGCGCGGCGGCCGTTCATCGATCGTCGCCGACAGCAGATAAATATTGAGGCTGAGCCAGGTGGTGTATTCGCTGTCGCCGAAAATTCCGTCATGGCCGAAATACACCTCCGGAGCGCTCGCCAGCAGTCTGGCGCGCAGCTTGTCGGGCGCGCGCCGTTCCTCGCGAGCGCTCCACGCCACGAGCCCGATGATCGCGCCACAGCAGCCAATCACGTAAAGCGATTTTGCCCATAAAGGACCCGGCGAGAAAAAGATCACGCCGACCGCGATGCCGACAAACGGCAACGCCAGTTTTTTCCAAGTGCTGTTCCAGCTGAAATTGAGCGGCACGGCCTTGGCGCGGTCGGCTTGAACCGTAACCCAGTCCTGCCACTGCGCGGGCGGGTATTGCCAATGCACCCACGGATCATGTTCGAGTGCGGTGAGCGACCGATCCAAGTTCCGCGAGGTGACGTACATCACCGGCAATAAGATGATCGTCAGGAACAGCGCAAGGCCGGCAACCGATAGCGGCACGTACTTGATGTCGCCGGGGATGAGCAGACCCGGTACCGCGAATACCGCAACGATGCCGCCCAAGATCTTTGCCCAGCGGTAGACTTTTTGGCGGTGAAAATCCAAGAGCTTCGCGTCGGGCGGCAACGCCGTCACGAGCTTCGCCGCCTTCGGCGTCGACACCGCTTGGATGCCGAAGATCATCGCCAACGTCCCCACGATCACGACCGCGATCGACGCGGCGATGGTCACGCCGGCGGAGCGATCCTTCGTGAGATTCTCCACCGCCACCACGGCCAACACGAACCCGCCGACCAACAGCGCGATCACCAGAATCGTCCGCAACGTGGATGCGGCGGAGTACATCGGATTGCGCTTCCATGCCAGCCACCCGCCGGCAGCGCTCAACAGTGCGAGAATCACCACGTACATGGCGACTACTTCGGCACGAGCTCGGTCCAACTCTGGCTGACCGGGTATACCTGGCCGTTGGGATCGAACGAATGATCGTTGGTTTGGATGAGCGTGCTGCCGTCCGAGGACATCCATTGATGGCTGTACTGATTGCTGGCCTCGATGACCTGCCCGGTGGACGGATTCTTGAATTCCTGACGGTCGAGCGAGTGTAGCGCCGTCGCATGCGCCGAGGCGTCGATGGCATTTTGCCGCTGCTGATCGGCGGCCATGGCCGCATTGGTGCCGGCGCGCATATTGTCCTGGAACTTCTGGCCGTTCGCGAGGAGCTGAGCATTGTCTTGCCGGCCCTTGGCGAGGTTCGCCTGAAATTGCGCATTGTTGGCGGCCTGGAATTTCTGAAACGCAGCCTGACCGTCGCGCGTCAGTCGATCGCTCCACTGCTGGTTCAGTTGGAGGGATTTGTTAAAGCTCTGCAACTGCGGCGACTCGAGGAACTCATCGAGACGTCCCCGCGGAGCGCGGCTGATCTGCGTATTGCGGGAGGAGCACGTGCGCCGCATATAGGCGGGTTGCGCATACACGGCCGGAAATTGCGTTTCGGTGCACTCGACGACGGCGAGGATCTGCTCTTCGACCGCCTGTCCGTCGCGCGTGTACTCCAGCCGCACGCGCGCGCCATCCAAGCTCAACTTCGGCGGCTTCTGACCGTAACGGGCGGCCGCCTGCGCATTCAGCTGCCGGTTCTGCTCGAGTTGTGCCGCGAGCGCCGCCTGACCTTCGGGCTTCAACGCCAGTACCGAGATGATCTTCGCGGTCGGACGCAGGTTCGGCACCGCGATATTGACCAGGAATCCCGCCGCCGAGTCGATGTCGATGGGCGGGCAATGCTGCGATTCCATGACCTTCTTGAGCGACGCACTCGTGGTCCAGCTCCAGGTCACACCCGGCAGGACCGCCTGCGCCGTGAGGCCGTCCGGACTCTGCAGAGTGAACTTCAACCCCGCGGCGCCCGTATGACACCCCGGATCGCGCGCGATGGTGCCCGCAAATTTCCAGCCCGCGGGAACTTCCAGCGTATAGGCGGTCATCTGATAGCTCGCGTCCGTAATCTCCGCCTTGCGTGTGCTCGACGCGACGGCCACCGCCGGCACCGCGACAGTTGCCAGCCACGCGAGCCCGATGCAAGCGAGACCCCATTTATTGACGGCGCACTTCATGATTCACCCCTCTTACCGCCATGATAACGCCCGCTCATGCGAAGTACGCGACATCCGCTGCAATGCTGACTTCATCGAGCCCGCAATATGTCAATTACGGTGCGCCACCCCGTTAGAATGTCATCCCATGCAAAGGTCATCAGAGCGCCTGGCTTGCCCGATGCGAAAGCCGTCGGCGCTCGGCGTGCCGACTCGGCCTCGTGCCGGCGAACGTGCCGGCTGGGCGGCAAGTTTGCTCTTCAGCGTGCTCGCCGCCGCGGGTCTGCCGTCCCCAGTCGCGAGCTCACCCGCTTCGTCGCGACCCGTCTCGCCGCCGCCGGTCTCGGCCGACCCAGCGCAGCCCGCACCCGCTCCGTCGGCGGATGTCATGGACGAGGTCGTGGTCACCGGCGAACGCACCGGCCCCGGTATGTGGCACGTGCATCGCGGCGCCGCGCAGCTCTATATCTTGGGCAGCCTCTCACCGTTGCCCAAGGGCATCACTTGGCGGTCCAAGCAAGTGGAGCAGGTGCTCGACAGCGCCAATGTCGTTTTGCTGCAAAAGCCGTTCGACATCGGCATCGCCCGGATACTCTGGGTGCTGATCACCGAACGCAGTGTGCTGTTGGTGCGCGGCGGCCGTCGTCTCAAAGATGTCCTGCCGGCGGATTTGTACGCGCGCTTCGCGCTGCAGCGGACCAAGTTCACCGATGACGCAACCAAGTGGGAGCGCTTTCGTCCCATCATCGCCAGCGTGTTCTTGCAGCAGGCCGCCTTTCATCAGGTGGGCCTGTCCACGCGGCTGGACTTGGGCGCCGCGATGCGCACGCTCGCAAAACAACATCATGTTTCCGTCGAGGAAATCAAGATCGCCGGCGTCGGCGACGTCCTGGACACTCTCAAGACGATGACGCCGGCGACCGAGAACGCCTGTGTCGACGCCTCGCTGGTCACCGTCGAGAGCGGATTGCCGCGGCTCATTGACCGCGCCCTGGCGTGGGCCACCGGCAATGTGGAACGCATCCAGAATTCGCCGGAGCCGAAGGCGGTGGATGCCTGCCGCATCGCCCTCGAAGCCTCCTCCGGCACCGCGGATCTCATCGTCCAGATGCGCCAAAAGTGGCTCGAGACTCTGGTGAAATATTTGCAAAGCGACGGTGTGACGGTGGCGGTGGTCAACATGGATATGTTGCTCGAATCCGGCGGCCTGCTCGATGAACTGCGGGCCAAGGGCTACCAAGTCGATCCGCCGTGATACAACGATGCGCCGTGTTATAAATCTCCCCGGATCATCAGTCCGCCTCCACTCCCGCCCGGATCAAGTCATGCCGCCAGATCGTCAAACTCGGCACCCCGCCATCGCGGGACATGAGGCTCGCTTTGATGCCGAGGGGCGCCTTGCGCCCTGGACGTCGTGGAACGCGGCGCTCGACCTCGAGATGAACTTTTATCAAGGGTGTCCGTCCGATCGTGGTTATCCGCGCTTCGCCTTCGTCACGTTTCTCGACGCGAACTGGGATCCGATTGCCGAGCGCACCGACACGATCCCGGCCACGCAGATCGGGATGGGCATTCTGTCTTATCTTAAATTCTACGAACTGCGCGGCAAGCGCGATGCCGGGTACCTCGATACGGCGCGCGCCATGGGCGATTACTTGGTGCGGGAAGCACTCACGCCGCAATCCGGCCGGTATCCCTCCTTTAGTCGGTCGACCGGCAAGCGCGACCAATTCCCGCAACGACCAGACGCCGGCTCGCAGGCCGATCGGCCGCACGAGATCGAGCCCGACAAAGGCGGCATTGCCGGCTACGCACTGGCGCTGCTGTTCGAATCCACCCGCGAGCGCAGCTACCTGGCCCAAGCGTTGCACAACGCGCGAGTGCTCACGACCAATCAAGCCCCCGGCGATGCGTCGCAGTCGCCCTGGCCGTTTCGCGCGGATTATCGCACCGGCGAAGGCCGCGGACCGGTATCCGGGAACATGACCTACATCCTGCGCCTGTACGATGCGCTACTCTCCCAAGGACATGAGGAATTTGCCGAGCCGCGTGCCGCGCTGTGGAACTGGATCACGCGCTATCAAGTTCCGAGCGCCGCCGGCGACGGTGCCCTGTTCGCACAGTTCTTCGAGGACCATGACACTCCCACCAATCGAACCGCCTGGGCGCCGTTGAATCTCGCGCGCTATTTGCTCGAGCGACGCGAACTGCTCGACCCTGATTGGCGCGAGAAGTCCGGCACGTTGCTCGACTTCGTGCGCCGCAATTTCACCCACCAGGAATTTGGTGTCACCGTGTGTCATGAACAAGATGAGGACCATCAGGCCTGGGGCGGCGTGATGGCCACCTACGGCGCGGTGCTCGCGCTTTACGCGCAGGCCACCGGCTCCTCGAGTCTCGAGCTTGAAGCTCGTGAGGTCCTCAATTTCACCCTGTATTCGATCGACGAACTCGGCCGTCCCCGCGATCTGTTCCTGAATCCCGCTCCCGGCGGCTGGCAGGAAGACGCCCACACGGACGTCATTCACAACTTCGTCGACGCCTTGCGCGTGTATCCGGAGTGGGGGGACGCGGAGTCATGAGGCGGCCGGTTCATGGCGCGCGCGCCCTCGGCGTGATCGCTCTCGTCAGCGCGTTCTTAGGCCCCCTCCCTGCCGCCGCGGGCGAAGGAATGCCCACCGGCTACGCACCGCTGGTTGAACAAGTCGCGCCCAGCGTGGTGACGGTCATGGTCGAGGAACAGCGCGTCAGCGCCGGGCAGCACGCCGCCGACCGCGTCACGGCGGCCGACAGCGGCTACGACGCCGTCGGCGCGATCATTCGACGGCTGCTGTCGGTCGCGAACGGCAACCCCGGGGGCGACGAGCGTGCCACCGCCTCCTTGGGCTCCGGTTTCGTGATTCGCGCCGACGGCCTCATCGTCACCAATCGGCACGTCATCATCGGCGCGCGCACCGTCAAGGTTCGCCTCGCCGACGCCCGCGAGGTGCCCGCGAAGATCGTGGGATCCGACGCGGTCACCGACATCGCCCTGCTGAAAGTCTCCGCCGGCACGCTGCCGGCGCTGCACCTGGGCACCTCGCACGCGGTGTCGGTCGGCGATGCCGTCATCGCGATCGGCAATCCCTTTGGACTCGGTCAATCGGTGAGCGCCGGGATCATCTCCGCGCGCGCCCGCACCCTCGAGGACGACCCGTACATCGACTTCTTGCAGACCGATGCCGCCATCAACCACGGCAACTCGGGCGGACCGCTCCTGTCCGTGGACGGCACCGTCATCGGCGTCACCTCGGCCATCTTTTCGCCCAACGGCGGCTCGATCGGATTGGGCTTTGCGATCCCGGCGGAAACCGTGGCGGCCGTGGTCGGCGAGCTCGAGGCGCACGGCAGCGTGGAGCGCGGCTATCTCGGCATCTCAGGCCAGGCGACGACGCCGATCTTGGCCAAGGCGCTCGGCCTCAAGACCGCGACCGGTGTGCTGATCACCGCCGTCGATGCCCAAGGTCCCGCCGTGGGCGCCCTGTCGGTCGGAGATGTGCTGGTCAAGCTCGGACCCAATGCCGTGACGTTCAAGGGCTTGAGCAAGATCACTGCTCGGCTGAAGCCGGATACCCTGGTCGTCGCGTCGGTCCTGCGGGCGGGCACCCAAGAGACCGTGGCGCTCAAAATCGGCCGGTTGCCCGACCCGCCCGCCGATCCCGCCCTCACCGGCGGGCAGGATACCTGGGTGCCGGCGCTGCGGCTCGGAGTAGCGCCCACCACGCCCGACATCCGCAAAGCCATCAAGGCCACTGATGAAACCACCGGACTCATCGTGACTCAACTGCGCCCCGCCGGAGCCGGCGCACTCGCAGGACTCAAAGTCGGCGACCTCATCACTCACGTCGGCACCAAGCAATTGATCGACCCCGCCGATATCGCGACGGTCGGCAACCCGACGCCGCAGGCGCCCCTGCTCATTCGCGTGGTGCGCGACGGCGTCCCGACTTTCGTGGCCATCACGGGTGAAGCCGAGCCCTGACGCGGCGCTACACGGCACGCAATTGACTCCCGTAGAATGTGCACCCGCCGGGCGTCGGCACGGCTGCGCGCTTCTGCTGCGATGTTGGGGAGGGATCGATGAACAAAATGCTTTGGGCCGCCGCATCGGCCTGCCTCGTCGTGCTCTGCAGCCGGGCCGATGATCTCCCCCAACCGGGCACGCCTGCGCAGCCGTTGGGGTCGGGTATCGAAACCCAGTACCTCGACAGCAGTGTTCGAGTTCAGGACAACTTCTACCAGCATGTGAATGGCAAGTGGCTGGCAATTACGCCGATTCCGCCGGACAAGAGCTACTACGGAGGATTCGTAAAGCTGGCGGACGACACCCGGGAACAGTTGCGCAGCGTCATTGAGGGCCTGCAAAAATCCGCCGATGCCGCCGACGCGGACCAGCAGAAAATTGCCGACCTTTATGGCAGCTTTATGGACGAGGCCACGCTCGAGCGGCTGGGGAGGGCGCCGCTGAATGCCGAATTCGCCCGGGTCGCGGCGCTGCGCACCAAAGCCCAGATTCCTGCGCTGATTGCACACTTGAACCGGATCGGGGTGTCGGCGCCGTACACGCCCAACGTGCATCAGGATGCGCGGGACTCCACGAAGTACGTATTCGATCTGGGCCAGGATGGCCTGGGCATGCCGGACCGCGACTATTACTTGCAGGATGATGCCAAGCTCAAACAAATTCGTGAGCAGTACGGCCGCCACGTTGTAAAGATGCTTAACTTGGCGGGTGTCAAGACTTCGGCGACTGATGCCCGGTCCATCGTCGCCCTGGAGACCGCGCTCGCCAAGGTCCAGTGGACCAAAGTCGAGAACCGCGATCCGGTGAAAACCTACAACAAGGTCGAGCTCACCGAGCTCCCTCATCTGGCTCCCCACTACAACT
>Ga0209611_10009586_pt1 | contig 14604 bp, 18 predicted proteins | sample S1TSphgellanicum_3_FD_187693 | JGI IMG/M metagenome (GOLD analysis project Ga0209611, IMG submission 187693) | Host-associated microbial communities from peat moss isolated from Minnesota, USA - S1T2_Fc - Sphagnum magellanicum MG (SPAdes) (version 2) | ecosystem: Host-associated > Plants > Peat... | reverse complement strand
CTGGATGGAGTGATTGAGCGAGTTTTAGTTTGTTTTGGTGTGGTAGGATCGAGAGGCTTGTTTGAGGTTTTCTGACGTGTTTCTGAAGGATTTTCTTTTTGGTGTATGTGTGCTTGAAGATCTTTTGTCATTTGACTTTCGGTCTCCGCTTCAGTGTTTGAGTGCGACAGGCGCATTGGACTAATCTGTCGCCCATTCTTTTGAGAAGTTTGCTGTTTTTTTTTAGATCGTCAACCTTTGACGGAAGAAGAGGGCTGCTGCTTTTGCGTCTGTCTGATGATGGCCGGACTTCTGGAAAAACTATGGGACGATGTTCTGGCGGGGCCTCAACCTGACAAGGGTTTGAAGAAGCTCCGGAAAAAGACAATGCCATCTCCTGATAGTGCTTTGCCAGGTGGTAATGGTCTTTTTCCTTACTGCTTCTATGGTGCTTGCTGGTTTTTTGAGTGTTTTGGTACCTCATTTAGCGGGAAAAAAGCTTTCAAGATCCTTGAGTCTGGCTGAACAAATGCAAGCTGCAGTAGAGGAAAGAAGAACTGGATGCCTTGTGTGTGGCTGATGTAGGAGACTCTGTAGATATGCCCAGGGATGCTGGTCAGATGCATTATGCAGACTCCTAGTGCAGCATTGCTAGATTAGGATCTGGCTGCCATGAGCAACTGATCAAATTCACATTGTGAGGCATCATCACCTCTTGGATTTTTTGGCATTGCAGGTACTGAAGAATACATTAAGAGAACAATGAACCACCAGGGTTATGGAGAATTTGAGACTGGTGAGAATGGTGCTCGCAGTGTTGGCCAAGCCATTTCCATCAAGAAGCCACCAATGATGCGGCCATTGGATATCGACTCTCCAGTGGCATCTCCAGGAAATTCCTGGTCTTCTCCTCCGGCTTCACCATCCACACCAACTCCTGGCAGTAAGAAGCTTTTGCATTCTTTCCCCATTTCCAGCCTATTGATACTTGAGAGATTTGGCTATGTTGTGTGACATCAATGCTCCTGTTTTCATGGGAATCTTTGCATGCCCCCAACTTTTTTATACAGTTAACCCCAAGATTGCAGAAGTTGCTGGATATTCATGGGATGCCAGGTCTACTACACCAGTTTCTGATATTGAAGAGATCTTGTGGACTCATGGATCTTTGTATGAGTATTTAAACTTTCTGCTACAGGCATGCAGTGATCAACAATTACTGCTGTGCTCAGTGGAATATGCTGGTGCTTTGATCCTCCATGCATCCATCTTGGCAGAGTAGTTGTAGTATTTGTTGGGCAGGTGGTAGCTGCATGATTATACAACTCAAAAGTTGTCCTTTTAGGTCATTCACGGGTGAATAGCATTCACTCTCTGGCAGAACTGAAGCCCTACTTTCTGGAAGTTTCTTGAACTGCCAGCAAGGTTGAGACCCATGTGAGATAGTTTGTGCCTCCTTTAGTTGTAGTTCTTTCTTGAGACAATGACTATGACTTCCAGTCCCTCGGACTCTGCTAGAGTTGATGGTTTAGAATCTGCATATCATTGATTCTTGGAGTAAACCACAAAGGTACTAGGAAGATGTATGCTGGATACAGCAGCAAATGTCCAATGTGCTAAGAACTGGCAATAGTTTGCTCAAATTCGATGATTGGTAAGCTGGGCATTTGTTAACAAGGCCAAAATTGCTTGGAAGATGTCTCCTACCTTGCATGAGCATTATGCATATAGGTTGAGGTATTAGTGTTTCAGATTTTGTTCTGCTTTAGGAGATGACACCATGCACATTGAAATGTTTTTGGACTAACTAATTCAGTTGAATATTGTAGTGTATTCACCATCAGTAATCTATTGGTAGATCTGTACCAGACTCTGGATTTATTGAGTATAGCTTCTGGTGTTGTGAAGGCTGGAGGAATGTCTTCAGTCATCGCAGCAACAGAGCAATGGAGGGCGTCAGCTCTGAAAAGTTTGAGGAAGCATCACTGAACTCACCTACTGTCCATGACTGGTAAGTTATGCTCTCTTGTAGGTTACCTGTATTGCAAAGGAAGAGAACCTGAAGTGGAAGACAAAGGCAATAGAGCGTGGAATGATGTAGGAAACATCTGATCTGTAGGTCATAAAATGTTCTATCAACTTGTCATATGCAAGTCCAACATGCTGAAAAGTTCTTTGTGCCTTGTGTGTTTGCCTTACAGGGTAGTCATCAGTGTCTTGGACAGATGAGGACAGCAAAGCAAGTCATTCTTGGAAGTTTTTGAGTGCAATGTTTATATGTGTGGCCATCTGTATAGAAATCGTGGATGCTTTTTCTTTTACCATGGTGCAGGCTCCTGTACAGGTGTTCAGGCATACAGAAAGAAAAGCTGTATTGAAACTCAGTAGCTGCATTGCTAAAAAGATGGGGCCTAGTGTTGGGACTCCAGAGGTGTTGAAAAAATGTCAATGGCATTAGTTCCGCCCGAAAATATTTTTGGTTTTCCCCTGCAGCTTGTACATTCCTGTGAAGTCTTTTACGGCACAGATATCCAGTTGCAGAGCAGTGAATTGTTGACCCATTTAGCTCCACCTTGAGCAATGTGCAGAATTTGCAGGGTGTCCCAGTGAAGAGCAAAGTCTTAAATGGAGCTATCTTGTGGGAGTGTTTCTTTGGGGAGATGAGACACAGCATACCAGAGTGTCCACTTGTAAAGGATTCTCTTACATTTCCAAACCTTTGTGCAAAAGCTTTCTATGGTTATTCACCTTGAGGAACCCGAAGTGCGGTGCTTCAAAGAAGAGGAGTTTGAAGCAAATCTTGGGATCAGCTAAGACCCAGTGATGTATATTATTACAGTAGCAAGTGATTTTCCTCTTTTGCTTGAGAGTATGTTTGTCTTGGTTTTCCGGGACTTTGGCTTGAGGAGTCTTTCATTTACCATACTTGAAATGAGCTTGAGGGTATGTTACATCAACTGATGAGAGGACGATGTATTTAGAAATTTTCAAGTACCATACGTGGATTTCAGTTTCCTTGACTATGCAAAACTCTGCTTAGAATAGTTTCATGTACAATAGGCAGTATGCAGATATTTGCTGGTATTCAGTGTGCATGTCTAGCACAAAGTGAACTAAACAGGACAAGTAAGTGTGGTGGAAGGGGTGAAGGTGTGAGGGAGGAAGGTATGAGTTGTACGTGAATGCTACCTTTGATTTTGAAGCACAATCTCAGTAGGAAATATAGTATATATTTCCAAACTGAATGGGTGTTTTGTTCTTCTTGTTTATGGCTTTTTTGAGATAAATATTGGTTTTTTTATTCATGGATTATGCAACCATAGGCTAAACTAGGTGTGTAAGGAAGGTGTGTGGATCGAGCCCTTGTCTGCATTCCACTAGAATGTTTCCATCGATTTGGCTAAGAAAAGCTGGACATATGATGTTATTAAGCTGGAGCACAAGAAGAAACTGAGTTGAAGCTTTGGACTTAGAGTCTCTTGTCAAAGCATTTTTATTTTCCCTGTTCATCTTTTTCTCTTATTGTATTGTTTCCCGTTATGTTGCAATAGGATAGTGTAGAAATACAATGCACAATTCTACACAGAGCAACAGAAAAGATAGAGAAAGGAAGAGAAAGAGATGTCAGGAGAGAGGAGGAAAGACAAGAGACGGAGAGAGGTGAGGCAAGGAAAAAGAGGGGGAGATAGTGATGGAGCAAGAAAGAGAAGTGAAGAGATGGAAGAAATAAAACAAAGAAATAGGAAGAGAATTTTTTTTGAAGTAATCTCAAGGATGCATACACTTAACAGGCAGTCCTTACTCAATGTTAATTTGCTTGTGAGTGAGTCCCTTACTGAAAAAACCTTGCAAAGCTTGATTAATAAACCCACCACAGATTAAAAAAAGAAGGAAATGGAGAATTTAAAAAAAGTCACCTTAGAACCAACTAGATGTCAAAATTTCTCCATCTCAACAACCAACCACTTGTAATAGGTCGGCCGTGGTGATGGGGGTGTGTCCTAAAACAGTAAAAGTTGAGAAGTAGTTAGGCCTATCACTAGCACTCAACTTAAAATGGAGCATCCTCTACAATGTAATTGAAATTTTTTGATGGAAAAAATAACCAAGATAGAACGAGGAGGACCCTCTAGCCTTTTGAAACTTCAAATGACATTGGAAGAATTGTGTAAGAACACATCAACCTATTTGTGTAGACATCTAAATACTTCAATTATTAAAAGGAAGAATGGATCAATGGGGTGTTAGACACGATAACCCTTTTTTTTTGGCTTGAGTTGCGTCAGAGGTAGCAAATTTTTGAATTACATGAAATTGTGAAAATGAATTTGCTTGCGTTGGGTTGGCAATGACAACATTAATAACGGTGTAAATTTCATCTTTGGTGAACACAATGTTGACTTATTGATGATTGGAATTGAACATGGTTGAAAGAAATGCATGTAATTGTTCTCATCCCATGCGGAAGCTAATATTTCATGTAATGGCAACAAAAGTGTTGCAAATTGCATCATGGGTTCTTATGTGTTTGTTGCTATGGGCATGATGCAAAAGGTGGATACCCATAAGGTTGATGGGATGTGTGCACACACATTAAAGGATACCTATAATTGAAGGATGTGGTAATCCAAGTTGTGTTCAAAGCAAAGTGGAAAAACTTAGGGAAAATAATTAAAGGTTGGGAAAATTGGTCGAGTTATAAGCCAAATGTTCACCCCATCGCTAAAACATGATAAAATTTGGGCACAATGGGTTTCAAATATCTTGTTGGAGAGCATATTGAAGAAGGTATGATGGTGCAAACACTTCAAGATGGAATCTTGATGTCGAACCATTTGTTGCTTAATGAATTGTTCAAAAGGAAGAAAACATGTGCAAATTGGGGGCAATAGAAAATCATATGTTGCCGTGAGTGTTGCTAAAAAAGGAAAGTGTTGTTGTCAATTTGTGCTAAGGTCTAAAAAAAAAAAAGATATTGATTGACCGTAAATTTAACAACTATGCTTAAAGCTATAAGGATCTAACTTTTAAAGTAGGTTGCTAGGGTGATGGTGGTTGTCAATATGTCTCGATGCCCCCAAAAGGCTATTGAAAGAGAGGTTTATTTATGAATTAAAAATCCTTTTGGGCTATTAAAGGATCATGGACTCAAAATGTGTCTAAACATTAAAGGAGGAAAGAGCTAAAGGAAATAAGGGACTTTATGAAGGTGGAAAAAAGAGGTGTGCATCGTAATAAATATGATGATTATTGCACAAAGTAATGAGTTAGAATTCCAAAGGTTACATGAATATCACCCATTCTAGGGAAAAGGTTAACATGCCAAACATCCTCTAATAAGACATCTTTGATGAAGGATGATATGAATAATGAAGTGCCCATTAGAACCCCTAAGATTCTAATTCTTTAAGATGAGGTGTTAAATTAAGATGGGGTGTTGAAGTTAGATAATAGACTAGAGGGGGACCATGTTACACATTTAAAAAGTTGGATAAAACCATTTATTGCACATAATTTGGTTTGGAAATGTTCATATGTAAATGATACAATTGAAAGGGGTTTATGCTATGAGTATCATTTACAATGGATAGAAATAGATAAGAGGGAAAATAGTTAATTGTAAAAATGTAAAGCCCTAAAGTGAATAATGCCCTTCCCAATGGATCACTTTGATGGGTTTTCATGGTAGATGGGATGACCGTGACATCACCTTCATGATTATGGCGATTATAAAATAGGGGTGATTCAAATGCATAAAATGCACAAACAAAAAGGATGAATTGTATGATGTCCTCATTGGTTACATGAAGTTTTTGAAATACAACCCTTCTTGACATTGAATTGAAAACATTTTTCACGTTTAGTTGAAGAATAACCTATTCAGGGTGAAAGTTCAAGGTGCATTTAATACTATGGATTATTATTTCACATCCACCTTTAATTGTAACTTTAAATTAGTGTGGGGAAAAATGTGTTGCAAAAACATTGCATAATTCAAAGCATAAAATGTGACTTGTGAGTTGATACAATGCTTCCCCCATTGTAATGGGATAAATTCCACCTAAAGGCTTGGTAATGGCTAAAAGGCTAGCCAATCCAAAGACATGTGTAATTTAACATGGAATGTGACCTTGTGTGATATGAAAACAAAGTTGAAACAATTTGTGCAAATCCATTCATTGAATCTTTTGGGTGAAAATAGTCCTAGAGGTGTTCAAAAACCATCCTAAAAAGATCACTTGTTGATGAATGTGACATGCATTGGAATGCCATCTTGAAGGAATTAGATGAAAGTTCAAGGTTTTGGTTTGGTTTGTAATCTTCTAGGGAAAATGGGAAGTAATCGTTAGATTCAGGATGTAATGTGGTGAGAGTTGAGGTGGTGTTGGAGGATGTGGGTGCAGGGGAAAATGGTGTTAAGGCACAAATTGTTCAAAAGTATTCCACTACACATTCCAATAATTAAACTATGAAAAAGGTGTTTATGAACTAGAGGATCATATTGGGGAAATAACATAGAATTCATATTTGTTGCCAAAACTTAAACTTGTAAAATGAATTCCTTTTATAGGTTTTCCCAATTGCTTACTAGAAAATAATTGAATTAGATATGTGTTTCCTTATGCCTTGTTACCATGCCACAAAGGGGTAAAACAAGACACCATTGGGGTAATAAGAGAAGCAAATGCCAAGTTGTCACATCATAAGGGTCCTATGTTAACTTACCAATGGAAAACAAAATGTCACTTGTACATCACACCGTAAAATGATAGGGATGCAGTTATACAATCAAAGATTACAAAAACCTAAATGGAAAGATTCAAGGACCTCCAATGTTGAACCTAAGCCCAAGTTAGTGTAAGAGGGGTGGGCACAAGGGAGGGTATTGAATTGAGATGGTCACAAAGGTTTGGATTAAATGAATTGGATGTTTGAAAAAAATGTTAATTATAAGTTAACCTTCAACTAATAAATTGACACCCATGGTTGGGGTAAAAAACTTTAGGTGGAAATTGTAGGTGTGTTGGGGAAATGGAGGTAAGTTGAAGGTTTGATCATGAGCAACTATAGGGATTGATATATTGAAAGGGGAAAAGGTCCTACATGTGCATTATAAAGGGGCTTGGGAAAGTGTACGGTTAGGGCTCCACATCACACAAAAGGCTAGAGGTTGATAAGGGGAATTAATAGGTGGTGTGTGGTTTGTTAGTATAAGAAAGAGACCTAGTGGGTGGTTCATGGTTTGCATGGGAGATGGGGTGGAAAATAGGTTTGTTGTGGTGCATGAAAGGACAAATGGGCAATGGAAATTATGAGGTTCGATAAAACATGATGAACTAGGGGACATAGGATGTTTGGTGCCCATAAATAAGGAGGTTTACTAAGAACATAGGTTCCACTTTCTAAAAACAACCTACAATTATAAGGCAATCTTAAATCTACAAAGCCAACCACACAAAACTAAGTGGATCAAAAAAAAAAAAAAAAAAAACTACCTAAGGTTCTTTTGTTGTGGCATTATGCCAATGCCAAACCTTAATTTTGCCATAATTTTGGATGTCATCATCACTACTCTACTAGGTTCAATATGACCTATACACCCTAATACCAAAATATTATAATTTTCATTTTTTTCCCTTAGTTTTGTAGGACCTGAGACAAGTGATGTCACTCAAAAATTTCTTAAAAAACCACTTTAATGGATTGGTTATCCTTTTCACAAGAAACCCAATCCATTTCAAAGGCTATTTACATGAAAGGTTGAATAACTTTGCTTTGGAAAGCTTGTTGTATTTCCCCAATGCGTGGGTGTGCTTGTGTGGTATGTTACTATGAAAAATTGAAACAACATATCTTCCATTGCTTTGACAGATGACCACACCTAACACCACACTAACACACGCATTCATAGTACCCACCACCACACCTAACACCACACTAACACACGCATTCATAGTACCCACCATAGTGCTCTTCGCTAGCTAGTTGGCTAGGTGACTTGATGAGGTATGTATTTTATGTTGCATTGGCACCTCATGTTGCTTGCTGTTGTTGCTCATTGCCCATTACTATAGTTTGTGTGCTAAAGGCGATGTTTGTCCCAAAGTAATCACAAATTGAACCAATTATTACCTAATTTCTAACACTCTCACTCTCATTATGTGTTGTTTTCCTGTGTCGCTTTTGACCTTTACTTACATTGTAAGGACGGGCCCAACATCCATGCTCCTTGTGACTTTACTATGTTGTGTCCTTTGCTGCGATGGCGTTGTCTAGGCAATTGTGACAGTTTAACACCATGATCAGCAATGCCAATTAACTTCAGTCAAGTCTATGGAAAGCATCCCATAGCAAAAAAAACTTTGACAAAGCCATGGTGTTAGCAAAGTGGAACTTACTCAAGTTAAAAGTGTGCAACATTCTGTGACTGCACTCTTAGGGGGCTCCATACAGAATCCTGGAGGTTAAGTGCTCTCAAAATACAAAGGTTTCCAAAATTCCTTTATGAGGATTTTATTACAGGGAGCCAGGAAGAACAAAATAGTAGAGCTCCTTTTTCAGTGACCTTGTTTCTGAAGGAATTTGTTGCACAGAAAGTTCTTTGAGAGAGGAAGCAGATTTTACCTTCCAAGGGGAAAATGCACAATGGAGCAGTTTAGTATTGTCCTATCTTATTTCTCTGTGGTCACTTCACAAACAGGAAGCTATACACAAAATCTACTATACCTCCCCCTTGGACTTCTGCAACAACAGCACTTATGCTCACTCTTTAGTGCCAAATTGCAGAATTCTAATAGAGTTCTGTAATGTGGCAATCCACTGTGCAGTGAATAGACTTTCAACAAAGCCTTTCAACTTCTCTGTATCTGCTTCGCATAGAGCACCTTTCTTCTAGCTGGAATTCAACATTGACATAAATGAATCATCCCACAAGAAATCTGCTAATTGGGACATTTCCAATTCACATAGTGGAAAAGATGAAGGCTTCAAGCACTTCAAGATGCAACATCAGATCCTTTCCATTTCAAGCTTTTGGTGTGTTGTTGGGGGGGGCCGGGGGGGGGGTGCATTTGGTCCTGACAGTTGTTCTGAAGCTTCAAATTATGCGAGTTCAAACTTCTTCCACTTCCCAACAGTCTCCATTCTCCTTCTCTTCATGGCATCAAAGAGATGCAAAATTGATCGCCTTCATTGTACCATGTGATTGGTAACAAAATTTTGGGTCCCTTGGATGCCAACATGGTGGTAGTGCATTGTCTCTTCATTGCATCCACCGATCCTTTCAAAATGGCAGCTCTGATTCCTGCAGCTTCTTTAGCTTATCATCTTCCTCACTGACACAATGCTGCAAATTTGCAAAAACATGACTAGGAGCAAGTTCTCGTGAAAGCACCACAACACCGGAGACCCACATACAGAACTGATCATTCAAGGGCAATTTCTCCCATGTTGGAAATCAGTTGTGAACAATTCCTGCTTCAAATGTCTAGTGTCTATTAACGAGGCCCATTCCATGATTTGCTCCACAGGCCACTGCAACAGCATGACGAGGTAATTTCGGGTTTTGATGGATATCTGGATACAGGACAACAGGAACAGGCAACATCTCCGTGTCCAGTAGCCCAGGTATGCCAAGCTGGCAGTCACGATTCTTTCCCCAAGTAAACAAGTTCCCTGACTCTGCAAACACACAAAGTAATGGGCAAACCCCCTGGATTTTAAGTATACAAACAGAAAAATTTCAGTAGATGTTAAGGTTTCTGTATAATTATTGAGAGAACAAAAGGGGTTTGGTTTCTAGTTTCTACAGAAATATTAGGCAAGGACCATGAATGGAGACTGATACCAGTAACAGCAGCAGTCCAGGAGCTTCCGCAGGCTACAAATACAACATGATGACGTTCCAGTGCTTTAACAAGCGTTGGAACCTTGGCACTATTGAGATCACCATGACCCAGTTGGCCATGCCTTCCATGGCCCCATGTCAAGACCTTTCCATCCTCTGTAGCAGATGACAAAATCTCATCAGAGAAGTCCAATTGGGTTAAGCAAGTTATGAACTTTGCAACACAGAACCATTTTTGAGATGGGCATGAGCCATAACCTTCCATCTCTCTTGGCTTGACATTTAGATGTCTGTGAAATCTCAACTGTCTTGCTGACAGTCTTCCTTATGCTACTACTACAAGGTGCCTAGTCATCCTTGGGACAGCAGAGGATATAACACAAAGATACTGAGGAGTACCTGTTAAAGCGGCTGTGTGGAAACCTCCACAGGCAACTTGTAAGAGGTGGGTCTTCTCAACTGCTGGCACTGGCCTTGGTTTCCAGCTGCTTCTTTGGTCTCCTCTTCCCAGTTCATAGTTGCTATTCCCTGGCCACCACCAAAAGAAAATTTGCCTTAAGACTTCAGAGCAAGGAGTCAAGGATTCCTAGTTCATTAAAAAGCTACATGGCTAAATATTGAGGCATACCTCCCCAGCTCCAAAGTTGGCCTTCCAAGGTCAATGCCATGGTGAAGAAACCTCCACAATTTACAGCACCCATGGGCTCAGTAATTGTCTTCAATTTAACAGGTATAGGAACTCCCTCTTCATATTCAGGTGAAGGAACATGACCCAATCTTCCTTCGCCTGCATCTCTTCCCCATGTAAAAATGTCCCCTGCCCCCCCAAGCATGTGTCAATGAAGAGCCCCAGCAGGCCAAGAACAGGCTGATTGATGCAAAACTTCATAATTCTGGTGGAGAGAGTTGCTGATATCTTGTTTCTCTTGATTTCTATTTGCAAGTGAAAGATTTCACAGGAATGTTGCAAGAAGTCTCCCAAAAAAAAGTAAAAGAATTTCAGGTTTAGGGTTTTACCAGATTCTGAAACTGCAGCAGTATGAGCTCCTCCTGCAGCTATATGCACCATCTTTTGCATGTCTAAAGATAATAGTTCCACCTGCTTTGGCTCCAAGACCCTTTCAAAAGTTCCAAGTCCTAATGCCCCAAAACCTCCAAAACCCCTGTCCAAAGCCCCATCATCAACACCAAGAAAAAAACACATCAGCACCCTTTGTGCATTCACCCAACAACACATGAAGAACCCGCAGCTTCTTGTAATTTCCATAAATCAAATCAGCACTTCCAGTGACAGAAAAGTTTGAGCAACATTGAATATAGATAACTTGAGTGAGTAGTGGCAGTATCAGCAGCAGCTTCACATCATGAGTTCAATATCATTGAAACCCACCAAAGCAATACACAATAAGACATTGTACATGGGAAGCTCTTGAGGGGCTTTTCCATATTACCAGGTATAGACTGATCCATCTTCAGTGACAGCTGCTGAATGCAAGCCACCAAGAGCCACCATTTTCACACCTGCAATGTTAGGGTTCAAAACTGGACTATACATGGAATCCTCACCACCGAGACCAAGTCGGCCACCATCTCCTTTTCCCCAAACCCAAAGATTTCCATTCTCCCATAGACAGGAGTGAAAAAGCCCACAAGCAATTCCAACCTCATTCGAATGTGCTTCATGTGGAATATTTGCATGTGCATCTGTGCTCAGATATCTCCTTGCTGTTCTGATTCCCATAAAGTCATCTCCTGACTTTTCCTCATGAGAAGAAGAAGAAGAAGAAGAAGAAGAAGAAGCAGTCCAACTTGCAGGATCCTTCAGTAATGCAGATTCTGGATACCGCAAGACTCCAGGCATTGGAGAACGGGTAAAATTTGATAACACAGGGAGCTGAAGTGATTCAATCAAAGAGGGCAATCTTTCAGTGTCTTCCTTGCCAAGGCCAAGCTGACCATCTTCTCCCTTCCCCCATGTCCATGTCTCACACACCTGACCCTTCTCCTCCACCTCTGCCTCCTTTTGCTCCTCGAAACCTGCATCTTTCTGTATTGCCAAGAATCTAGTCTGCTCCTGCCATGACAAAGATTTTGTTCTAAGATGGATCAAAGAGCTCCGCAACCTCCATCCCCGCATTGCCTGCAATTCCCACAGCCATGAACCCCAATTCCAAATATTGAAAGAAAAAAAACAGAAAAGTGAAAAGGAAAAAAGAAAAAGAAAAAGAAAAAGAATCCTTGTCTTGTACCCAGACTCCAGAGTGTGAAATGCTTGCAGAGGCTGAAAACACAGCATCCAAAAAATCGGAAAAACGTGACAAGATGATAACATACTGAAAAACATCTGACAATTCGCACACACTAGAAATCCAGACTTTTTGTACAATCTCTCTTAGATTAGGGTTTTGAAGTTTCGTCCAGATCCAAACACAATTCTCAAAGAATTGTTTCTTGAAACTTGGTACACCATTCAAAAGTGCAATATCTACTAAATCTCTCGAGTTTCTTCTTGTTTGTTGTTGTTCTTCTTCTGATGACGATGATGATGATGAAGAAAATTGCTACTGCTTACAAATCAAAATTGTTAGCTTTCTTCTTCTTCTTATGATGACGATGAAGAAAAAGCAATTACTAATACGTAGAAAATAAAAGCCGTTATGCTCCTTCTGATCATGATGAAGAAGGAAAACTACTATTATTACTTACAAAATCAAAACTGTTGTTCCGCTTTTCTTCCTCCTCCTCCTTCTGATGATGATGCAGACAATGACTACAAATCCTCACAAAATGAAAATTTGTTGGGCTTCTTCCGATGATGATGAAGATGAGAAACAGAAGAAGAGAAATGCAATTTCCACTTACAAAACTGGAATCCGCAAGCTGACACTGGGTGTTCGTGGAGGGTTTTGGCCCGAGGGTTTAGGGCAGCTGGGTGTTCGTTCGTGGAGGGCTTTGGTCCCAGTGTTTAGGGTTTAGGGTTTTGGGCAGCACTTTTTTTTTTTGTTTTTTGGGTTTACAATAAAACTGAAAAAAAACACAAAAACTTGCAAAAAAATTGGGTTTGTTGATATTATTATCATTATATTTTGGAGGTGAAATTATTTGGGTTTGTTATTATTATTATTATTATTATTATCATTATATTTTTGCGGTGAAATTATCACTGATCAGCAATGGGTAGGCACCTAATACTTTATTTTCTAACTTCTATATTTAAGGGAAATAATAATGGTCATATTTCTTTTTTCCATAATTAATTGGAAGAAAGAGAACCACACAAGAGAGTAAAGCTTATTATATTTTTAAAAAGAAAATAATAAGATTGGGTCATTTTTCCCCCCCCACCCGAACAATTATTGCAAGAAGAGAACAACACAAGAAAATGCCTTTTATTTACAAAAGGGATGTAATATGGGCAACTTGAAGATGTATCAATATGGTATTATTATTATTATTATTTATTATGATTATTTATTAATTATTTTCTTTTTCTTTCAGGGTTCACAATGGAATGAAAGGTGCATTTAAATGTTAGAATAGGTGTTTGTTGGTTTGTTCAGATAAGAACATGCCATAACCAATGTTGGGTAGTTCTCACTGGATCCTTGGTTCTCAGACCAGACCAATTCTCACAATGAAAAATGATTGCTATCACATTTGGTGATAATTGGTTTGAGAATCAAATTAACGGTTTTCAGCTTGGGAGAATTGCATTATTTGAAAATTGATTTTTATTTTATTTATTTATTTATTTATTTTTTTTTGGTGAGAAAACCAGGTTGGTTCTATGAAAGAATCAGAGGCAGGTTCTTAGGTTAGTAGTTAGATTATATTAGTTTAGGGTTTAAGTTACTACTTACAGTAGGTTAGTTGTTAGGTGAGAAATTCAAGTGGTGATTAAATGTATAATTTTCTTTTCGCGGTTAGTTGTTTTTAATCATAAGAAAGATGTTTTTTCTTGCATTGAATATTTGTGTTTTTTTTTTGCATTTGTTCCTTTACATTGTTTCTTCAAGTTCCTGCATTGCTCCTTCGGGTTGCTATCTTGTGTTGTTTTTTTGCAATGTTTTTTTGTGTTGTTTTGTTGCTGATTTGTCACATTATTAATGCTATTGTTAGTGTATTGCAATATTGGTGGTGTTGTTGGTTTGTTGTGTTGTTAATGTGTTTGTTGGTGTGTTGCATTGTTGTTGGTACATTTTGTTGTTAATGTTATTACTAATTCATCACGTTGTTGGTGCTATGCGTGATTCATCGTGTTGTTTGTTGTGTAGTTGGTACTAATGTTGATGTGTTGTGTTGTTGATGCTATTGTTGGTTTTTTGTGTTGTTCATGTCGTTATTGGTGCGTCACAATGTTGGTGTTGGTGCATTGCACTGTTAGTGCTACTATTCACGTTTCTAAGTACCCATTTGAACCATTCCCCTTTCTAGTGTTGGTGTTAATGCATTGCTAGTGCTAGTCATCATGTTTCCAAGTACCTACTTGAACAATTCTTCCTTGTGTTGTTATTTTATAATGTTAGTTACTATTCCCATTGCATGTGTTTTGATGAGATGCTACCCTCCCCATTGTCTAACAAGTGTTGCGTTGGTGGTCCATCACATTGTTGTATGTTTCTTGTTATTAGGTACTCACCATTGTCATTTCCCCTTATGTTGTTGGTGTTATTGTTGGTTTGTTACATTGTTAATGTTGACATTGTTGTTGATTCATTGTGTTGAATGTGCCATGGTGAGGTACTACCCTTGCCCATTGCTTTGTGTTAACGGTTTAT
>Ga0209611_10009585_pt1 | contig 14605 bp, 13 predicted proteins | sample S1TSphgellanicum_3_FD_187693 | JGI IMG/M metagenome (GOLD analysis project Ga0209611, IMG submission 187693) | Host-associated microbial communities from peat moss isolated from Minnesota, USA - S1T2_Fc - Sphagnum magellanicum MG (SPAdes) (version 2) | ecosystem: Host-associated > Plants > Peat... | reverse complement strand
CTACAACCCGACACAGTCTGGTAACCGGACAAGAATAAGAAACACACTCCAGCCACTAAAAGATTCTTTTTTCCTGCACAGACTAGTGTACAATCGGACACTATCTGTAACCAGACAAGTTGAACATGGATCACATTTGTGTTGTGTGGTTATGAAAAACAGGGGACAGAATGTTTATGTACCGGGGATATATATATATATATATATATATACAGGCGTGGATAGTTTAGGGAACCGCCTGAATCACCTAAATTAGCTTAATTAAGGCTCGTCTTGGAAGGTTCATTTAGGTGGGAGGCAGCATGGACACGTTTTACTAATTGGACTCAAGAAGTTGTTCAATAAACAGATATTGCTTCATTTGCAAAACTCCCTCAAGGCCGAAATTGGACAGCGCCTTACAGAACTCGTCCTTCTCCTAGTGTAACACAGAAAAATCGGACTCAACGGTGGATGTTTCGGGAAACAAAGTCACGACAATGCCACAATAGTCAATCAAATTGGGAAGCAAGCTTCGAGCCAACTCCTAGCCCTCAACAAATGATGATTTTCCAGTGAGTGCATTGATACCTTGCTTTAGGACCGGTTCATGTTGGTACGCTTAAATAAGTGCCTTGTGTTCGTCTGTGACCAGTTCGATCTGCTCGAAAAAGTAGCAATGTTGCAACCGATAACCATGCTAATGCATCTTGCGAAGGAAATCAGATGTCGTCGTCTTGACCAACTCGTGCGGTAGGATCAACAGCAGCGCGTACAGATTGACAAACATATTGTTATTTGCATTGCGTTGGAATCAGATTGAATCGATGTGCTTATAAACCACAACAAAAACAAGTCCCAACATCATGTTGCAACTTATTCTGTTTGACCTCATCGGCTTCATTGATGATTCCTTCCACCCACCTCGCCAGGCTAACGAGAAATTCTTGAACATTTGACAAATAAACAACATAATGCCCACTAAAAACATGGGTCGTTAGGTCCAAGTCCTGAATCGATTTAGAAGTGAGCAAACCAATCATTCCAATGTCATCGATGAAAAAGCCGACGATAGCATCAAGTTTTGCTTGTTGCTATGCCACTAATGTTGTTAGTCCTTGAATCAAAAAGTGACAATAGTGCGGCTCATGAAGTCATCCATCGCAAGCAAATAAGCTAACCAAAATTGAGGCAAGGCGAAAGCTAGCTGTTTCGATTCAATCTGCGCAAGGAGTTCAAGGCGGTGAATCTTAAACCACTTTGTAATGTTGTATGTAGAAGTCAACAATTAATGATGTGAGGGCACATTGTACCCATGTCTGTGATCAACTTTTGTTGCCGGGTGAGGTGCGTGATGAAGCCAGTCATTACTAAAAAGAAGTGTTCTTTAACCACCTCGTTCATGATGTGCTCCATGACAAGGTCGAGTTGATGCACTTCGCACTAAATATGAAAGAGAGAACAATCGTCATGTATAGAATCCTAAAGTCACGTCACAACGCCAGCAACACGCCAAGTCATATTTCAAACTTCGTCAAACGACAAACCAAGAAGGCGAATCTTCCAATTAGGACAAAATATTGTCAAGAAATTAAAGACCATTTCAAACACGACTTCACCTATATGCCGCTGGAACATTAGTATTGTGCATCCATGCACGTTAGCAATGGTGTGATGTTCCTCCATGTACACATGAATACACAAGTCAAGATACAATGTGCTTTGGTGGGTATTCAAATCCAGCGCCAACAAGCAAGCCCACGAACATCATAAAATGTCAAAAATACGTTGCAAATTGATGGCACAAACAACCCTGATGAAGCTGTTCACGTGGTGACAAGTGCAAAAACGTAGAAAAGGGTCGGATAGGACTTCGCACGTGCAACTTATGATGTTTGCCGCCATACGAAAAGAAGTCCCACATGATACGTTGTGAATTACCAAATGGAATAGCTTTGTCTTCATCTTAGGGATCATGACGGTATATGAATGTGACACCCCACCTTTGTTTGGTTCAGTTCGCTTGAACAAAAATAACGCCCGCTCTTTTGCCTTTGCAACAGTCGCCCATTGTCGAACAAGTACAACAACTCGTTCAGCCTCATTACCAAACACAAGATTCTCCTCAACATCTTCATTGTTGCTACCAATTTTGTCCTCAACTTTGTACATCATGTCTTTGACAATAATTTTGACAATGTCCTTGTCAATGTCAAAGACAATTTGTCATTCACCCATAAACTTAGAAACAAAATGCCCTTTGATTGAGTTATTGAATACGATAGGCACATCAGTGAAAAACTCATCGCACTCAAAATTAGAATGGATCATGTCATATTCCAACCACTTCATTCAATGTTGGGTGCGCATATGGTTTTCAATATTGTCATAACAGAAAGGGGTAGACTATCCCTACAATTTAGTCATGGCCTTGCACTTGGAACCGACCTTTTCCTCCCAACTAAATGCAATACAAAAACGACATTATAAACTAATCACCTTTGAAGTCTTAAGATCGCAAGACATAACGATCACTCCATATTTATAATTGTTATCCTTAATGTACGATGATGAACGAGCCATCATCGATGTAGAGATCGAATATGAACGCAATATCGTTGAATACGTGTCAAAACCAACCGAAACCAACAACAGAACTCGCTTTCGACTCCATCTAGACTTGTATTCCACTTGTAACTACTAAAGTTCACATGGCCTTATTTTAGGCACATCAATCAAAACAAGTTTAGGTAATTTAAACATCATAACCCTCCTTATTTTAGGTGCATCAATCAAAGCATGTTTAAGTGATTTAAGCGGCGCAACCTTCGATCGCCTAAACTATCTAGGCATATATATATATATATATATATATATATCCACTTAAATAACACTTCCTTCAGAACCAGTGTGACTGGGATTTGTGTCAGCAAAAAATTTGGATGACTAAGCCCTAACCTAATGAAGTGGGGTGAGATTGCCCTAATGAATGATTTATTATGTTGATGGATGTATTGGTAGAAAACATCAAGAGAAGGGACGGTTGGCAATCATGAACTTTGAAGGAGCCACATTTTCCTTTTTAATGTTTTTGTTATTTTCTTATGTTTTTGTTGTTTGCATGTTATGGAATTTGGTGTGTTGTTATTCATGGAATGCCAGTGCCCAAACCAAAAGTTGGTGGTGGAGTGCTACTTCTTGAAATTTTTTTGGTTATGTGAAAAAGATGATGTGGAGTTGCTAAATGGAAGGAAGATGCACTTGGTGGGGAGAGGAGATAAATACTTGATGATCACTAAAGCTAAAGCACTATAATTTTCTATACTCAAATTCATCTCAATTTCATTTTGTTGTTTGGAAACTTTCAAGAGGAATGCCTAAAGCTTGTGATTTTCACTAGGTTGTTCATGTTTGCTTTAGGATTTCCATTGCGCTAAACCTAGTGAGCAAAGCATTAGGAGTTAATGTGTTAGTAGAATTTTTAACACCAAAATGATGACAGGTTCAATGGGGTTATTTCAATTGGCCTTAATGGGGTTCCTATTCAAGTTGAATGTGTTTGAAAATTATGTTGGGATATGGGAAAGATTGAGTACTTGAATGTTTGAAAGTAAGTTCTCTATTGTGGGAAGTTCTTAGGAATTTTTGAAGAAACCATTGCAGACACTACTTGTCCATATTTTTATCATTTCCAAACCAATATCTATACTGGGATTCTGGGAAGACTATGTGCCCAATATAAGGCCATGATAGTCCACAAAGAGAGGAAATCTAGAACGTGCTAATCCATCAAAGTCCATATAATCATTTTGTCACTAACTTATAAACAAATGCAATGTTATTACATTGGTTGTGTGTTTTCAATGTTTGTTGTATTGATGTTTTTGACATTACTATGGTGTGATCAATGTGCATAAAAACTTTTATGCACCTTTTTTTGGGTATTAGAGCATGTCGGCCAAATTGGGATGATGAGTGTAGAAGTTTCTGTCAGATAATTGTAGGTTCTTAAGATGTAGAAAAGAGTTTAGATTCTAGTAATAATGATCATGATCAAGATCTGATTACACAAGAACTATTTGAACATGTTATTCATAGGTTTGATAAAGCATAGATCCAAATCCATCTTTAGGATCTGTAATACTACAACTGCATGGCTTTGGGGTGTGAGCATTGTGGGAATAAATCCAAGGGAAGCACTTGTTGGAGATCTTGCAGTCAAAATCAATCATAGAGGGTTTGATACAAAGGCACAAGTATGGATGAAAATACATGATGGAATTGGAAAGTGGAACAAAGTTGCACAATTCTAGTGTAGATTTTTTTTCACTTTCTACACCCCTTAGTGTTGTTCTTTCAAGGTTTGAGGAGAAAGGTAAAATCTCCAAGATTGGGGATATTTGGATACCCAAGGGATATGCTTCTCAAGATTGCTTTATCAATTTTTTCATACTGGGAGTTGAAAAGTTGTTCCAAGAGGGAGATAAAATTCTAAGGGTAGAAGTAGGTGGAGGTATGTCCAGATTCATTAGTTGGAGACTTTACATAAAGTCAAATCAAGGATTGAAATGGCAACTAAAGAGTGCAAATGAACAGTCATATGTCATTCAAGTTTTTAACCTATTTAGTCCCATGGTTGAAGGAAGACATAATGATTTTGTTCATGAAATGTATTGACAAAATTGACTAATGGTGTCAATTATGAGCCATGAGTAGAAGAATCCAGTGTGGCGTTTCTTCTTTTGATGAGGTGGAGTTTCCAACATAACTACGTACAAAGACAATAGTTTTTAGGGTTATAGGATTTGTAAGCATCATAATAATAAGGTTTGATCCAACAACTGCAAAAATCAATGATATTTGAATAGGAGTTGTACATGCTAGTTTATTTATGAAAATGGCTTTCTAGAAAAACTAATTCATATGTCAATGAGCGATAGTGGTCCATCTTACAGAACTCAGAAACCAAGTTCTATTTCATAAGTTTTTCACCCTTTGAAATGTCTTGAAATTCAACAAGTAATTAGGGAAAATTTTATTGTATTGCCTAAGGTAAGAGATATTTGGATTCTAGTAAATATTGGTATAAGAAATTGTTCACAATTCTATAGACCAAAACTAGACAATAGGATCAAAGAGGGAGACCACATTTTGAAATTTTCCAATTGTGGAAAGGATTTTCATATGTTATGTTGGCTATATTGCATTGATATCTATGGTTGTTTCTTTTGGAATATGCTAGTAGAAATGATATGGAGTACAACATAGGAATAACTAGCAATAAGTTATAATCTATTGAATCTAAGGAAAAAGAAGATGAGGTGGAAATAGGGAATTAGAGTATTGACTAGGTGTATTTGTTGAAAACCTTCAATAGATAGGATGACTAATCCAAAAGGTATGGATAAATTCTTCTGGGGCAAGGACATGGAGGATGTTTTCGATTAGACATGAAGGCTTCAAATGGTTGCAAAAGTTAGAGAATTGGATGAAGACAAGCTCTTCAAATTGCCAAACTTAATTTAAAAAGTAAAGCTTGGGGGCTGGTACCGTAGCCTTGAACCACCACTTGATGATTGGAGGATTTTATAGGCACTACTGCATCTAAAGTACGAGGTATATGATTAAGCTAAGTTAAGAACCAAGATGGATGTGGTGAATCAAGAACCTAGGTAGAATGTTCAATGGTATTATGACAAATTGGAAAGGCTTTTTGTCAAGGGCCACATCCTAGATGCACAAAGGTGAAGACGGTTTCTGGCCAAATTACAACCAAGATTGAAAGAATTGCTAGTGGTTTACACTTATCAAGACATGGATGAACTCCTATCAACTACTATAGAAATGGTGAAAGTGTTGGGAAAAATAGGAGAAACACCATATGAACCTTTATAGGAGGAGAAGGAGGAGGAATTAACACTAGGAAATACCAATATTGACAAGTAGTTACATGTGCTCCATGAGATTTTGGTTAATTATTTTGGGTGAGGAATAGATGGCGATAAAAAACCTAGTCCAGGAATGACCAACATTATCCAATGCCAATGTTGCAAGTCAAAAGAACATATCACATTTACATGCCCTAAATTCATTGATTTAAGGCCAAGGTGTGCCAAATGTGGTGGGGGGCATAAAACAGATAATTGTAATATTAAATGTTCTTTTTGTTTAGGCATGGGCCACACAAAAGATAGATGTTGGAAAAAGAATGGCAAAGGCCCATCCGCTCGTGCAAATTTCCTTAAAATGTTAATCAATGACAAGGAAGCCACATTGACTAATTCAAACCAGCTATTTGGAATAAAGCACAATGTTTTCTCTAGAATTAAAATGCCAAAACGCAAGATGCATGTACAAGCATCCACATCTAGAAAAATATCTGAAGAAAAGAATAGAAAATCTTGACACCTTAGGGTAGATGGAAACATCAAATCTAAGACATTATCACATTTGTTAAAGGGAAGATCTCTTTAACACCCATGGAAACCATCCTCATTACTCCTAGGGAGTTGGAATATCTTGAAGGTCTAATGAATTTAGTTAGAAAGAAAAAGGATATTGAAGCAACTCAAACACAAGTAGCTACTCTCATGGACACCTTTACAATCGGACAAGTTTGCATCAACAAAATTCACCACAACAAAACTCTCCATCTTGTGGTTGAAATTAATTGAAGGTTTGGTTGATAATGTTGCATTGATGTCAACCATGGCAGCCAATGTGGTAAGAGAACTCGACACAACACATTTGGTTTTAGGTCACAAGACATACAAAACTAATTCAAGAACAATCACTAAAACCTTGGGAAGGATCTCTGATATCCTTGTCACAATTGGCAAGGTGGTTTGCCAAATGATCTTCTTGGTTGTAGACACTGACAACTACAATTTATTGTTAGGGTTGGACTTTCTTATGGAAATTGGATCGGTTGTAGATCTTGAGAAGGGAGTTATACAAATTCAGAATAAACCTAATATAGTAGTTGAAGTTATGTCCCTCAATGTGGTCAATATGTTTCACAGGATTTCAAGATCAAAAGTTTATGGACATGACCGGATGAAAAAAGATTTCAACAAAATGAACTTGGAACAATGTTGTGTGGATGAAAGACCTACATTGGATTCCACATCAACCTTTTCTAATTATGCCAATTGTATTAATGATTCCTTTTCTGAAGGAGACATGAAAGAAAAAGAAGAAAATGTAGACAATAATCTTTATAAGATTCTGTTTATAGAAAAAAATTTGATTGAGGAATTGAATGCTTATGATATGAATCAAATAATGGAAGATGAAGCACTAATGTAGAGGTTCAATTTGGTGTTGCAAGGACAACAATAGAAGCCATTAGAAGGACTATACATAGAGGATGATGTTTATGTAAATTAGATTCAGTGTGTTCAAGCAAAGGAAAAACAAAGTACACAAGATCCTGCAAACAACTGTTTTGAATCTCCATTTCATCTTTTTCCACACCTGGCATCAAAAGGAAGGGAATCCAAGAATGAGGAGGATAGGTGGATTAAAATAAAGGCAAAGGTCCACTTGGATACATCTCTTGATGAAAAATAGATAGATGAATTGTGGTCCTTGTTGGAGCAATTTCAAGACATATTTGCATGGCACAAGGGCATACTAAATCATTGCACTATTGGTGAACATACGATTGACACCCAAAGATTGCCACCATGTCAGACTATTAAAAGTTAAACCTGGAATTAGTGGACAAGAAGATCATCATAAGGATGGTATAGTTGCCAAGGGGTTCTAGCAACAAGTAGGGTTTGATTATTTTGAAACCTTCCCTCTTGTAGTAAAGTGGGAAACTATTCAAATTGTGAATGGCCTTGCCAGACATTGTGGGTGGCCCATCGACCACTTCGATGTCCAAATTACATTCTTGAATGGGGTTTTTGATGAAGAAGTGTACATGGTTCAACTTGATGACTTAACAACTCCTAGCATTGAACACCTTGTTTGTCATATTTAGCGTGCGTTATACGATCTCAAACAAAGCCCTTGTGCTTGGTATTCTAGAATAAATTTAACCTTGCTCCAAGCCAACTTGATCAAGAGTCAAACCGATTCCAATATTTACTACCTTTGAACTACAAATTTGATCATCATTTCCATATGAATGACGAACAGGAAGTAGCCCAATTCAAGTCCCAATAAATGGCACAATTTCAAATGACTAAATTGGGCCCTATGCAAAAGTATCTTGGTGTCAAATTCAAGCACACCATGCATGGTCTCTTGTTTCATTAGACATCCTACGCCCGAAATTTCCTTAGTGAATTCCACATGGCTAATTCCACACCAACTCACATTCCCATCCATGAAAACACTTATATTCAACATCCTATTGGCATTGAACCAATCAATGTTACTCTTTATCAATGGATGGTAAGTAAACTTCATTATCTGACCAAGATTTAGCTTGAACTTCAATACATCATCAACATTGTTAGTTGGCACATGCATGCATTTCAAATTAATTCATTGACTATTGCATGAACTAGGACTAGTCATGAGTGCCTCCACAACAATCATGTGTGACAATCAAAGTGCCATTAAACTTTTTTAGAACCTGGTTTTTCATGATAAAACAAAACATTTTGAAATAGATTGGCATTTTATACGAAAGAAAGTAGAAGAAAAAATAGTTCAGGTTGATTTTATCAGTACAACAAAACATGTTGATATTCTCACGAAGGCTTTAAGTCGAATTAAATTTGAAACATGTAGAAGTAGATTCAATCAAAAGAATGTTGAGTTTGAAAGTTAAATAATGATCTAATGAATCTATTCTTAAGTAGTCTCCTAAAAATTTGATTTGGATCAACAAAGTTAAAGTGTGTGCAAGTGCGATTACATTGCGAATGGAATTATTTCTTCTCATAATGTGTGGGGAGGATGTTGCTCATGACGCAAGAATGATGAAAAAGATGTTAGTTGATGAAGAAGATGTTTAAATCCTACTAACGAAGACATTAGTGATGAAGAAACATGGTCGACATCTTGCTAGCAGATATTGCAGAAGAAGCAAATGTATGTTATTTTATTGTTTGATCTCCCTCATCCACCATATCTTGTCAATCAAAGGTGTTTTGTGTATGCTAAGCTCATGAGGGGTTCTTGGAATTGATATACTCTTAGCTTAGAATCATTCATCCCTTGGATAGATTATGTAAAACTTTTAATATGCATGTTATTTAGAACGAATTTAGGGTATTTGTAACGACTTTCTCTCTTTGTTTTGTGAACTGATTTGATCCCTTACGATGACTTCCATCTAGGGTTAACATTAGTTCTTCATTCAAAATCTAGTGAAATCGCTTGATGTACAAAGACACCTTCTGTTGTAACTAAAATCTTCTTTTAGAGCAACTTTGAGTACATCGCAATGGAACACAATATTTCCCAAAACCAAGATTAGTTCCTTTTCTTTTTTCCCAACCCCACATTAAAACTAACACTGCAAATCATGAATAACCAATAATAGCTATTAAGAACCCACTTGGACCAACCACCTATTTAACAGTCTATCCAACAATCAACAATAGGTATTGTCCTTTGTTGAGTCTTTGCCCTACCTTGATAATCTCGAGGAAAATGTCCAGCCCAAAGCCATTGTGCTGAGCCAACATTTACTGTCCAGGGCCATATATAGCCAGAACCCATGGAGCTGCTCTTAGGCCCACTTTACACTAGGAGTTGAGGCCAATGTTCAACTCAAATTATGCATTCTTATTGGTGCAAAAGTTGAAATCAGCCCCATGGGCTAAATTACACTAGGAGTCAAGGCTGAAACAAAAAAATAAAAATAAAATCAATATGCCCCAAGTTATTATAAATGCATATGCCTTGTATTGGTCCCAAGGCTGAAGAAAGAGATACCATCCAATTTGGGAAACCAATTTGCAACCCTCTATCAACAAAAAGTCATAATGGATTTGGATTTTTTAAAAAGTAAATAATTAATAATAATAAAATTCAATAGATAATTACATTTAATTGCTGATTTTCTTTAAAACTAACTAATCATCATATTATTTAATATGATGATAATATGTTTAATTATTTAATTACACAACTATACAATTAATAACAGTTGATAAATAATTACTACAAGTAATTAAGGTAAATAAATAGATTTAGGCTAAGTAGATTATTAATTTAAGCCTAGGTTTAATTAAGCTTAAAGTAGCTTATATAACTAGATTACAACTAGGTTATAATTAAATTTTTATCTTGTATTGTTTGGCTTCCATTCCATGAATCCAAACTATATAAAACAGTGCACTATGAATGTTGGACAACATAATAAATATGAAAATGTAATAATCATTTGGGATGAAAAAGGTTCAACCAAATGAAATATGATTTCATTTATTAATTACCACATGGCCTAGGTCTAGGTCTAACATAGGTGTCTAGGTCCAGCTTAATTTAATCCTAAGTTGAATGGCTTATGTTTAGGTTTAACCTAGATACCTAGGTTTAGACCTAACCTATGATTAGGCACCATGTGGCTTAGCCTATTGATGTGGATGTGCCAAATGTCATTTAATTATTTTGTTGACCTTAAATTTTGTGAACATGCCACATGTCAACATTGTGACTATACCAAACAACTAAACAAATGTTCAACTTACATAGTTGTAACATAGTTGAAATTGTAATTATATTTTTGGGTGACGTCATGCTTAGTTGACGGATGAAGTTCATCCATTAGTCGAATCTAATTGACAATATCCCTCAACTAAATTGGTAGAACAAATTTTAATTAAATTGGCAAGTAGTGGCATGTAATAGTTATTGCAATGGTGTTGATGCGTGGCATACACTTTCGATTAAAATTTCATTCTTGACTTGTACTTGTCGACATTATTGGTTAGCAATTGCAAAAAAAAGTTGCGATTATATGTGTAGTTTTCGACTTGGTTTATAGTTGAACGTTAGTTGAAAATATAATTGCAAAAGGGGCAGGGTTTCTATTAGTGAACTACCTTCATCTCTTAGCCAATTAAATGCACTCCAAATTTTTATTTATAAAACTTCTCCAACTCAAAAGCATCGTGAAAGAAGTTTTCATTTATTTGCAAATTGAATGCACTCAAAGTCCTTCATTTGTCAAGGTGTCCAACTTGAAATAACTACTTTCACCTATTGGCCAATTGAATACATTCCAAAAGCTTCATTTGTCAAGGTGATCCAATTTCAAAAAAATATTTTCGTCTATTGGTCATTGAATGCATTTTAAAATCTTGATTTGTGCGAATGTTTCAACTTGTAAGAATTAATTACATGTACATTAGCCAATTAAATGCACTCCAAAAGTTTTAATTGTGGGAATGTACGAGCTTGCTGGAATTACTTATGTTTATTGGCCAATTTAATGCATTCAAGGAACTTAATTTGTTAAGGTGTTTCAAATTGAAAGAATTGCCTTCATCTATTGACAATTAAATCACTAGTAGAAAAACCTCTCTTTTTCAACCAACCCGCCTTTGACTTGATGTCATCTTCAACTATGTTTCAATTGTATTTTTTTTAATATTAAAAAAAATTATTCACAATTGCCAAGTAAATTGAATCGTTTACTCCTTTGGTGGACAAATGTGGATCCATTGAGCAAAAACCCAGTTGGTTTTATGAAGGTCATAAAAACTTTGGAAGTGAGATTTAACATCTAAATAGGATTGCACAAGAGGTTTCCATTTCTTACATTGTTAAGGGTAGTGAAATTATCAACAATCTTTTCATTATGATGGAAGGGGATGCAACACCATACCACATTGAGGTCCAAATTTAGAAAGGAAAATAAATCATTTTGTTACCAAGATGAGGGACATGATCAAAGGAAGAATGTTGAACAATAAAGATCAAAATACACACTACAAAATTACTAAAATCTAGCCCATGAAACACAAACCTTTGTTGATAAGGCCAAGACCAAGATTATTATTTAATTTGAGATTGATGGGGACAAACAAAACTGTTGCTTAGACATTTGGGAAGATCCTTTGAGTATGAAATTATTCACTAATGGTTCATTAGACATAAATGCCTACATCTTGTTGACGTTGAAAGGGAAAAAAAATGAGTGATGAGATATCACTAGTAGGAGGATACATTATATTTTTACAACCTAATGGTTCCTAAACTAGATGACATATTTCTAATAATGAAAAATATGCACAATGAGATTAGGTATTTTGGTGAAGCAAGGATGCTCGTTGAAATTAAAAAGCAATTTTTCTAGCATGATAGGACATATTATGTTAAAGAGTTTGTCAAGATTTGTGATAGACATCAATTGGCCAAACAAACTAGCAATATGAGGTCTTGAATGGAAGGTATGAAGAGCATACCTATGTGTGATCTCTTCTATTGAACGGATCTTCATATTGCAGGACCTTTAACTTAAACATCTATTGGCCATAAATATGTTCTTGTTGCTATTGACCACTATTTCAAGTGGTGTGGGGCATGTCTTGTGAAAGAACATGATGTAGTTAAATTCCTTGATGATGAAATTATATGCCGATTTGGAATGCCCAAATACATTCTCACAAATAATGACAATGAGTGGATGAAAAAAATTGATGTTCTATGTCAAGATTATAATATCATACACTAGTTTACCGCACCAACATGGCCACAAAATTTGTGTCAACAATTTTTTTGGATGACTAAGCCCTAACTAAATGAAGTGGGGTGGGATTACCCTAATGAATGATGTATTATGTTGATGGATGTACTAGCAGAAAATGCTAGGAAAGGGGATAGTAAGTGTTCATTAATTTTAAAGGAGGTGCATTTTGTTTTTTGATGTCTTTGTTATTTTCTTGTGTTTTTGTTGTTTATAGGTTATGGAATTTTGTGTGTTGTTCGTCATGGAATGCCGATACCTAGGTCAAAAGTTAGTGGCAAAGCGCTAGTTCTTGGATTTTTTTTTGGTTGTGTGAGGAAGATGATGCAAAGTTATTGAATGGAGGAAAAATGTGTTTGGTGGGGAGAGGAGATAAATATCCGATGATGACTAAACCTAAGCATTTTGGTTTTTTAAACTCAAATTCATCTCAATTTCGTTGTGTTGTTTGGAAGCATTCTAGAGGAATGCCTAAAGCTTGTGATTTTAACTAAGCTATTCATGTTTATTTTAGGATTTTTGTTATGCTAAAGCTAGTGAGCAAAACATTAAGAGTTAATGTGTTAATAGAGGTTTTAGGACGAAAGTGATGAGAAGTTCAAAGGGGTTATTTGGATTGGCCTTAATGGGGTTCTTATTCAAGTTGAACGTGCTTGAAAATTATGTTGGGACATGGGAAAGATTAAGTACCTGAATGTTTGAAAATAAGTTTTCTGTAGTGGGAAGTTATTGGGAAATTTTGAAAGGACCATTACAAACACTACTTGTCCACATCTTTACCATTTCCAAACCAATATCTCTATTGGAATTATGGGAAGACTATGTGTAAAACTTGTTTGTTGTCAAGATACCCTACCATAAGGCCATGATATTCCACAAAGTGAAGAATTCCAAAGCATGTTGATCCGTCAAAGTCCATAGAGTCATTTTGTCACTAAGTTATAACCAAATGCAATGTTGTTACATTGGTTGTGTGTTTTCAATTTTTGTTGTATTGATGCATTTAAGCATTACTTTAGTGTGATCAATGTGTATACAAACTTGTGTGCACCTTTTTTTTGGTGACACTAGCACTTCTTTCAAAATTAGCAATTTTTTTCAAACTTTTACAAATATAAGAAGCTTGAAAAGTGTTTAGAATTAACCCTTCAAATCCATTATGTAGTTTTGAATAGGAAGTTCACCCTTTGGTGTTCTTCTTTTTGTCTTCCTTTGTAAGGGGAATTGTTGGCAAAAATACATTTTTTTCATCAATCAAATGCAAATTAATCGATGCTCAAATAAAACGTTTTGTATTGCTCGTGTTTGTACCAAGTCCCATAGGAGCATTTTTTGAAGTTGTGTGAGGTGACCGTTGATGCTTTTGGTTTTGCTACAACGCTTCAATCTTTGGATTCATACTTTAAAGATTTAAGGAAACTTTGTGTGGGTTTCATGAAAGATTTGTACAAAAGAGTTGAACTAGCAAATGAGGTTGTAACAATAGTTAGAGGAATCAAAACAAAACACTAGAAGAAAAACCTTTATTTACAACTGGTGTCTACGACTACTTTTTATTCGAAAGAGACATTTTACAAGTAACTGTCTAATAGTCGTCTAAGACAAGTCGCAGACGACAAATAATCGCAAAACATTACATCAGGATGATGTCATCAAATGGTAGATGAAGCCTACATTTAATATATATTGTTTCATCCGATGGGGCCAGTATATACATAATGTATACAAGGCATCATTTTGCGATTATAAATTGCAACTATTTTGGTGGATCCAAACTCCAACCATGTGGAGACACATGTTAACTATTGAAATACTTCCGATTAACTAATGGGTTGTTGCCACTTGGTTTTTAATATTTGGGAAACTAGATTGTGATATTGGATGATCTAGAATTTTCTAAATCTTATGGTTAAGAAATGGCCACATCTTTTGTGTTTGGCTAATCAAAATGTGCCACGTGTCTCATTA
>Ga0209611_10009582_pt1 | contig 14611 bp, 14 predicted proteins | sample S1TSphgellanicum_3_FD_187693 | JGI IMG/M metagenome (GOLD analysis project Ga0209611, IMG submission 187693) | Host-associated microbial communities from peat moss isolated from Minnesota, USA - S1T2_Fc - Sphagnum magellanicum MG (SPAdes) (version 2) | ecosystem: Host-associated > Plants > Peat... | reverse complement strand
TGGGTGGGGATTTGTGGGGGAGTCCAAGGTCAAAGCACAATCCTCACAATGTTCACGTGGGCTTTGCCCAAATCCTTAAGAAAGGCCAAAGCTTACATGATACTTCTTGACATTGGGACTTGCAAAATTTCTTAACTTAAATTGTGAAACTAGATACTCCTGGAACCAAAATCTTTGGTCAGCCACTATTGGGATGGTATATATGTTCATATGTACCTATCATAGTTTGTGGTGAAACTTAGGACCAAAGCAAAGGGTTTGGGTTTCACACTTATAATAACACCCAAATTTTGCTCACCTTTCCTTTTGTGAGAAAATAAAATATCTTATGTGTTGGGGGTTATGGAGTATAGAGAGACTGAATCTCTGTCATCACAAGGAGTGCATGTCAATAATGGTGCACAAATGTGACAAAAATGTACATACATTGGGACAAAACATCAGCTACCTACTACTACATGCATAGATACCATTGTTCATGCCTCCATAAATTTTTCACAAACTCCAGTGGTCACATGAGGGGACTAATTTAAACAAAGGTGATCTCTGAATTTGTTGGTAAAGCAGAATAAATACCCATTTTTATCACAAAGGTTTCTTTTCTTCCAATGTACTCAACAATGGATTTCCATCACAAATGATTGTCAAGGATCTGCATGTAAAGGATTGTGGGTAGTGAGTACCTATATTTGGAAGAAGGGTGAACAAGACGGGGCCACCCCTTCCCTTAATAATAGAATGGTAGCCCAAAAAGTGAGGGATTATTGCCTTCACTGATTTAGCTTTTGAACATGTAAGTGTCCAACATGAGTATTGAAAGGGAAAGTCAAAGTAATTGTTTTAAGAGTTTCTTTGGGTTCTTTTTGCCTTTAAGAAATGATCTACTTCTTTTTTCCAATTACCCTGGAAGTCAATAGGGCAATAGAAAGTTCAAGTTCAACATAACTTAATCTTTTTAGCCTAGTCAATGAATGAGACATAATGCTCTTGGCTAGAGTCTTGAAACTCTTCTTGCTTAAAACTTTTTGAAAATGGAAGAGTTCTGGGGCCAATAGAGTGCTTTTGCCTTTTAGGTAGTTAGTTAGTACTTTGTGAAGTTGTGTGTCCTCGATCAGAAACATGTTATGTATATGGTTAAGCCCCAAGGTGGGGGCATTCCCAAAATAAGGGGCCATGGAGGAGGCGGTAGCCAAGTTGTGCCCTGCATTTTCAGAATGTCCCCCATGTGTGGCTTTTACCCACCATAAAGCATGATGTGAACATGGTTCCAATCCTAAACGTACATAGATCACATGATCCTAAGTGTACAGCATTGCAATGTTTTCTTCTTCTTTATATTTAAAACCACCTCCGACCTCCACAAAAGATCCTTTTGTCAATTGAAGGGACCATCCATTCCATATATCCAAAGTGTTTCCACCCCTGGAAGATGTTTTTGTTATGTGTCATGGCAAGTTAAACTGAAATTTTTGTGACAACAAAAAAAGACCTTTTATTATTACTGATAGACAAGAACATTCCCATGTAGAACAAAACCTTGAAACATGTTTAAAAGTAAAACATGGTAAAAGACCTTGTTGTGCTTTCCAGTGTGGAATGCTTACTCCGGTGGGCCTCCCTTGATTTTTGGGGCTATGGCCACCAATTTACCATGGGGAGTAGGTCTTCCCTTCTACATAATCATGTATAGATTATGTATAGATTAGGAGGTAGTAGGAGTGGGAGATATCTTATGCCTATTATTCTAGAGAAGAAGGATCTTACACCTTTAAACGAGCATAATATCCCTCATCCTCCAAAATAGGTGTAAGATCCATCATCTTTTCTAAAAGGGAAATACAAAAATATAAGGTGACTTCTAAACACACTTAGGAAATTTCTCCAAGTGCTTTACATAGTACTGGGCTAATTTTACTCTAGACAACCAACTTCAACTTCTCATCAAGTTTGGCGCTTTTCTCCCCCAACCCACCCCCAGCCCCCCTCAAAACAAGACTCGGTGGCAACTGAGCCCATAATGAATTCCATCCAAGCTTATCCCTAATGTGGATTAATTTAGGGTTGAGAAAGAGGAATAGGGCCTGGGTGGGTATGGAACCTCATGGTCCTTCAAAGCTACTGCAGGAGTCATGGCTCACTGGTATGGCCCCTTATGGGACCCTGGGATCACAAAAGGTCCTGGGTTCAAACCCAGTGGTGTGCATGGTGAAACTCCTGTTCGCTCCTCTCCCAATGACCGTGACTTGAGGGTGCCAACTGCTTGTCAGGTTGGGTTTGCTGTGGTGCTTCAAAAGGAAAAAAATTAAAATGGGTAGTTTAATCTTTCTAACTCATGGCAAAAGATGTAGTGATCCTTCAAACCAAAGGGCAATAATCCAATCAATCCTTGATCTAATGGGGCACTTCTTCCAAAAAAATTCAGAATCTTGAAATTCTTTTATGGAAAAAAATAATTTTAATTACTTTTGGGAAAGAGCAAGTCTGGGTCAATTCCTTCACTTTGAAAGGCAGAGTTGAGAGTAGCCCTTCGCCACAAAGGGTAATATAATAACAGTGCCCTTCAACTTCACAACGCGCAAAATGCCTAGACATCTAAGTGACCTCAAGAAATTGTGCACGATGGAAGAAGACAAACCCAATTTAGTTCTCTCAAATAGGCGTGTAGGAGTTAGACTTAGACAACCAATACTTATCCTTACAAAATCAGATACTCACATGTCTGATGCCAAAAAAAATTCACAATCCAACAAACACAACAAGTTGCAACCAATCCAAAATTTTGCCCAAAATTTTATCAACTTCTTCTTGGGACTCGGGAGGATGAGAAACAATGAAGCTTTCCCCTAGACCCTATTGCACCCAACACAATTTTTTTCACTCTAACCGCAAATCAAGTACAATCAGATCAAACAAGAAGTTGCAAGTTCCAATCAAAACTTTTGCCCAATGTCATATAGACTTCTTGGGAGTGGGGAGGAAGAGAAAGACTTTTTCTCTAGCTCCAATTGCTCCCAACACGATATTTTGCCCAAATTAAATGGCGGTGTTTGTTGTGGGTGTTATGAGGGGGAGAAAAAAAGGATTAGAACTTTTTTTGGGGGGGCCCCATTACTTCTAATTGGTAATAAATTCTAAGGATAAGCTCAAACATTGCAGACAAGAAACTGAAGGTGGTCATCATCGTCAGGTCTGGGAAAGTCTCTCCACTTGTCTGCAACACTTATACTTATGAACCTCCTCAGCCATTCGCCATCCCCCAGCCAAAAAGTTGATGATGCAACAAAGAGCTTTTGACAGTTATGGAATCCAACAGAACAGATTTCATGCTATTTCTTCTAAGTGTAAGCTAAGCTACAATATCACGTTGTCTTTAATAGACTTGACTTGTAAAGTGCACATAACACACATCCACTCCTCCTCCAGTCCTGAGTCCACGACTCCACAGTGTTGTTTTTGTTTTTGTTTTTTTTTGTTTTTTTTGGCATTTTTCATATTTGTGATGCAGCTGAATTGGGCATCATCCATAAGACAGTTTAGCCAGATTTGGAAATAGACAGGATATGAAAGTAAAAAAAGTTTAAGCATCCTTAACATTTTTGGCTACATGCTAGGAACCCAATAAAGAAATCTGGAAAATTTTCCCTTTTTAAAAAAAAATTTGGCCACTAGAAAACCCATATTTCTAGCCAGGATGAAAAAAAATCTAGGAACTGGCTAAATTTAGCCAAAACAAAACCAGTGTCACACACAAGCCTAAGTAATAATAATGCAAATTCAAAGTAACAAAATGAGCAAACCCATCTTTCTGTCTTTAATCCTTCACTTGTCTACTATACATAGCTGTGGTTTTTTAAAACAATTTTGTGATGGCCAGCGACCACAAATAAATAAAATAAAATAAAATAATTTATCTATGTATGGCTATAAATGAATTTTGGAAGTAAAAAGTTTCTAAGTAACCTTCTTTTTTTTGGCTGCCTACTAGAAAGTTATTAAAAACCAACAATTATTTTTAAAATTTCAAAATATGGCAACAAAAACCCCCTTCAAAATCAGGATTCAAAAAAAAAAAAAATCGCCTATAAAAAAAAGGGGGGCTGATAATACTAAATAAACAATATCACCACTTTTGTTTGTATTTTTTTTATTCCATCAATTTTGTGATACAGTTGCAGTGGTGATAATCAATAAAAGGATATAGCCAAATATTGGGCTATAAATGAGATAAGAAAGCATTCTTGCATTTTTGGCTACCTACTACCTACTGGAAATTAATATAGAAATCTGGTAATTATCATTTCTATTTAGGAAATATGGCTATTCAATACCCCAGAAACCACAACTTTTTCCCCCATTTTCTATTTTTAATTTTGCCAAATAAGACGTTCACCCATATTCACATCTAGTACATACTCAAAGATTTTTTTAAAAAGTGATGTTAATAATCATGGTAAAAGATAATTTTAATTTTTTTAAGAAATAACAATAATTACAAATTTGCAATATCCTCCTTTTCATTACTCATATACGCCAAGAAATTGACACGTAATATGGTTTTGTGGATAAAATTTTAGTCCCTATAAATGATTCAACAACACACGTGTTTCAGGAAGCTTTTGACCGTCCGATGGAGATGCCTTTGGCATCGAGACCGACCGTTTCGTGGCCGTTTCTGATTGGGCGCATCATCAGCAAACTGCTGGCTACTATTGGTCGTGGGTGGGTGACGTGTGCCTTATTGAATCCGGGCCGTTCAATGACGGGCATGGATGGATGAGATGGCAGGGTTTTTGGTTAGTGGATTATTATAGATAAATAGATCATAGGGGTTATCCCACTTTGGAAACTGGATAATTAATCAAATCCAAAAATGGCAATCAGTATTTATATTCAAATAAAGGAGTTTCTATTTACTAGTAAGTTTCTAACTAGATACTTTCAATAACTGAGTGTTTGTGGCACTTGTTTTCTTTTTTAATAAATTATTTGTTAGATACTAAAGAAGGTTGAATTAAATAGTAGTACATTTGATAAGTAGCATTAAGTTAAAGCAGACTTTTAAATACTGAGGTTTTGTATTTAGGGAACTCAGTATTAATTAATAGAGACTATTTAGGAAAGCATTTTTAGTTAGAAAATCATTATCTAGCTTTTTGGGGGTTTCTTTTTTGGTTTACTTTATTGAAGTTAGTGTTTCTTTTTCTTTTTCGACAATTTTTTTCGTTTTTCAAAAAAAAGGGGGGGGTGGAGGAGCATGTGTTTTCTTAGGGTAAATTTGAGTAATATTTTTTCATTTAGAGGAAAATTTCCCCTAATTTTCAATAAATATTTTTGAAAAAAACACTAATTGGAATTTTTTATTTTCAAAATGAGAATGCTCAAGTTTGCAATTGAGTTGATGTTTGGATTTGGGAATTGTTGGTTGTCAAGTACTTAGTAAGAAACTTCAATTATGGTGTACATACAAGCAAATGATTTTGTTATTAAGTTAAGAATTAGTGGACTTTGGTGCCAAACCCATGACTTCAAGTGTGATTTTTTTTTTTTAATTCCTTTAATATAGGGTTGCGCCTAGCATGGTTGCGTGTTGGAGTTCCCAAATGACTCCCAAACCACGCCAAGTCTCTCGTCACTCTCAAGTACAAACGTGAAAAATTTCCATGACCAACCAATCAAAAAGCTTTAAACCAAATGATTCGTAATCAAATGTATAATCAAATGTATATTTAGGGGCATACATCCACATCTTACTTAACAAAACTCACATGCTGACGATCATCAAACTCGACTTGACTCACTTTCCAAGAAGATTACGGTAGTACCTTGTCTCATTCAGCAGCAAGGTGCCTAATTAATTATTAATATTTTGTCGGTCATTATGTTTGGCAGTAAAAATAATAATACTTTACAATACGGCGTTATGCTACATAATGAAGCTATTGTGCTTGAGAGCGTTGTTTGGATTTTTGGCATAGCTACCATTTTTTTGGCTCAACGACTAATTAAAATGGCTTATTATCTTCTTTAGGCCAATCAAATGAAAAGCCTGATTAATACGAGTAATCATCTATTAAATGAAGCAATAATTAATTAGAAGTGGATAATTGGGAATAACATTGGGCTCAACCACCAATCAAAATGGCTTGCTTTCTTCATACGTCAATCAAATGAAAAAAACTTGATTAAGAGTAAATTATTTCATAAATTAAGCATTAATTAACTACAAGTAGATGATGATTCGGGAATTACATTGGACTCAACTAGTAATCAAAATAACTTCTTTTCTTCTTCGGTCAATCAAATGAAGAACTTGATTAAGAGTAAATTATATAATAAATTAAGCAGTAATTAGTTAGGATTAGATGATCTGGGAATTACATTGGGCTCAACTATTAATCAAAATAGATTCTTTTCTTCTTCTTTGGTCAATCAAATGAAAAACTTGATTAAGAGTAATTATGTAATAAATTAAGCATTTAATTGATTAGAAGTTGATGATTTGGGAATGACATTGGGCTCAACTATTAATCAAAATGGCTTCTTTTTCTTTTTCTTTGGTCAATCGAATGAAAAACTTCATTAAGAGCAAATTATCTAAATAAATTAAGCAGTAATTAATGAATTAGAAGTGGATAATTGGGAATAGGTACATTGTAGGTACTAGGTAGGTGCCTAGAAGCTACAATACAGGGGGCTCTTTCTAGGCTCCCTGGGGCAATAGGGCCTCCTTCTTCGTAGCCCCTCGTAGTGGTGCCCTATAGCCGTGCGTCTCGCACAAAGCGCATAAAGAGAGAAGCGTTGGTCGCTCTTCTGGACCCCACAGTTTTTGCTTTGACGCATCTTCCATTGTCGCGGCTTTGCGTTTTGTATTGTTGATCCCCTTCTCTCTCTCTCTCTCTCTCTCGCTCTCTCTGTGTCTCTTAGATCTTCATTGTCTGTCTTCTTTCGTTCAAGAAATTCTCGTTTTGGTGGTGTATTGATCACAGGCGAGCTTTGTTTACTTTGGGACTACAAATCTCTTTGAAGGAACGAGGGAAGGAAGGAAGGAAGCCTGAGAGGAGAGATCTTTTGTTCTGCTTCTGGATCCATTTTTCTTGGCTTTGTTTCGAGAGATCTTTGCTTTGTTGTTTTCTGTTTGCGGTTGCTCTGCGGAGGAGGTCTTGAATCTGGGCCCCAAAAAAAAATTCCGAGAAAGTGTCTCTTGGTTGGTAGGAGAGTGTGTGTGTGTGTGTGTGTGTGTTTTCACGCGATCAGATCCGTGGTGACGAACGAAGCGAAGAAATTGAGTTTTGTGGAAATTTTGGAAGATTTGTATCGGCTCTGCCTTTTACTGCGTGTTCAGTGTTTCATTGCCTTTACGAGGAGTTTGTTGAGATACTCTTTTCTCTGATCGCTGCATTTTCAGATCTCTTGTATGTCAACGATCTTTGTTGGATAGCCTGGATAGTTGGAGCTGAAAGAGTCGCATTTTAGAAACCAGGAAAGACAAAGGTTCTGCACCACCAGGCGTCAGAGGAGGTATTTTATAGTTTTATTGCGTGCCATAGCCGTGGAGATAAACCGCTGTAATCACGCACATCTCTTGGACCGAAGTCATTTTGCACCAGAAGAACAAACCTTGCTTGTTTTTCCCCTCAGAGCGGCAAGGCAAACATAGTTTTGGAAGAGACGTATAGTATTGTTCTTCGGAAAGGGGTCGGCTCTCTCGTTGGGAAGATATAGTGCCAATCCGAGCGTCTCCGCCAAGCAAACGCTCGAGTTTGATTGCAGGATACATCAGGAAAAGAGAAGACTCCAAACCAGCCTGAAGAATGGCGCACAGAGTGGCGAGTTCGATGATGACGGGAAGCAAGTCAGTACCGATCCACGGAAGCTCGTTCCACGGAGACTCGCTTCTCTCTTCGTCACCGAGATCCTCCTGCGGGCTCGGTTCCAGTCCGAAAACGAAACCAGGTCAGGGAGTGATAGCGATGGCGTACACAGAGGGAGCAGTGAAGGATCACTACGCCACTCTCGGAGTGAGTCCTGGCGCCAGCAAGCATGAGATTAAGAAGGCATACCGACGACTCGCGCTTGAGTATCACCCTGATGTGTGTGACGGCGACCATTGCACCTGGAACTTCCAACAGATCAACAAAGCGTACGAGGTAAGTAAGACACTTCTTATCGATGCGCCCCTTGAGACTCGTACTTTCTTTCTTGCCTTGTTGATTTCCGTTGCTTGTCATGGATGTTCTCTTCTCAGCATCGCCTTGGCTGTTGTTGCCTTTGTTTTTTCCTTTCCCTTCTCGTCCATCTCTCCTCCTCCTTCGACCAAGATAATCCTCTTGCCATGTTTTTTGTTTCCTTTTTCCGACCTTACCTCTCTTACGTAACCGTTTTCAACTGGTTACCTACTACATCTTCTGGTCGTACCGGCTTGATTGATGCGACATTCTGATGTGACCATCCATCAATGGTCCTTGTTTCGCAACATCCATGTAGGCTTTTTCCCAGTTTTGTGAAGAAGCTAATTCACCTCCTCTTTGCGTTTCGGTGTTGTGCTGCAGAACTTGTTAAGCAAAACAACTTTGCATTTTGGAGAGTTTGAGGACGATCTTTCTGATAACCTAGAGGGCTTTATGGGAGTGGGAGATGATTCTTGGGAGGATTGGGAAGAGTGGATGGGTTGGGAAGGAGCTGGAACACGGGACTACTCCAGCCATGTCAATATCCACACGTGACCCCTGAATTTTATTCTTTTTCTGAATCGAGAGAGAGAGAGAAGATCCTTCTGTGAATACTTCACTCCGTATGAAAATCTGTACAATACATGCTGTCTCAGGAAGAAGGTAACCCAAAAGGACCATGAGACGGCAAACTATCTCTCTTCTCCTCAAAAGTCTGCACTGAAATGAGGAGCAGCAGCAATACTTCTGTGTACATACAAGGATTGTTGGTTTCATGAAGGTGAAGGCAGTGTATACCCCCCATCTTTCCCTGTGGTCGATTTGACCAGGAAATAGGTTGAATGACTTGCAGTTTCATTATGGCACCTGCTGTTGCGAGGGCCAGGAGACAGTCATAGGTTCTCTCCGAGAATGGAGACTCGCAAAAGATTGTGTGCAGAGCTGAGTGAGCTTTCTTCTTTGAAACTATAGCTGGGTTCACTTTCCTTGCCAGTTGTATTTATGCCATCATCTGCTGCAAGGATCTCATGAGGCAGTAATAGATAGGTTCACTCATGAGAATGAAAAGACTCTCAAGCTTTTGCAGAGCTTTGTAAAAACACTTGAGCTGTCTTCTTTGAAACTATAGCTGTTTTCTTGTAAGTAATTGAAAAAGATGGGTGGGGCAACTTCCTTTATCTCTCTCTAGACCTTGATATTTAATTTGACAGCCTGCAGCGGAAGATGCAGGTCTGGCAACTTTCAATTTCTCAATTTTCAGTTTCCTTCTCTTTGCTACTCAGTTCCATTGCTTGTTGAATGCTCTACACAATTTACTATCTGTTCTCTCTTTCAATCAAATACATTCTATCACTCACTCCCTTGCAAGGTGGTGCAAACCGAAAAAAAAAAATCCTTGAATTCTTGTGCACAAACTCAGAGAATGGTTATGAAAATTGATTAGGGAAATGAAAAAGTGCAGCTACAAACTTCTGCTTAAATCCAATACTGCTTTGCAAAAATCTACTGCAACTGGGCAGGACAATATGCTTCATTCTTAACTTCAAGCAACTGATGATGTTTTCTAATCTACCATAAACATGCTTTAAAAATGCAAACAAGTTGAATTTCAAGCTCATAAAATTTAGCTTGTTTGCAGACAAATTCAATAGCAACTAAGTTAATGTGCAACAACTACTGCAGTTGGGACAATTCTTTCTCCAAATCAATATCGGGAAATCATTGCAGAAAATAGGTATAATATTTCGCAATACCTGTAGTTTCTTAAATAGAATATATGAGTGTCAACAACTTATACCAACCCCTTAGATGAAAAAAGGTAGTGCAACTTAGCAATGGCTATAATCAGTTGCCAGATAAAAAAACTAGGTTGCTAGATGCAAACCTACAAGAAAACATTGTAAATACAATACAAGCTGTGCCAAGCTCTTAGTATATAAAAACTATGTAGTAGGTCAGAAGATGTAAAACTCCAAACAGATAATACTTGTATCACAATGCAAGGTGCAAAAATCTAAGAGATTGTATGAGCAATCAGCAAAACTAAAATCCATTCACTATTCACAAAAGCAGCCCAATTCTTCCCTTGGAAGATAACTCTCATATATAGCTTTGAAATTAGGAACTTTGTGTTGTGAGTTGGGACATGAAGTACATATGAGATCAAGCTCAGGTCCCTCTCTCAAATTCAAATCTGGAAAAACAAGCTCCTGGCTAGAAGGCACTGCAGTGTGCTCAGAATGATCACATGACTTGCTTCCTTTGCTTAAACCCTAATTCTTCATCTACATTCCAAGCAACAGCTTCATTTCCTGTCATGATTGTTGTATATCCCCACACCTAACAGTTTCTTCGGTGCTTGGGAACTCAGCATTCAACACAATAGGCAGGGCTCTAAGATGAACTGGAGAACTTACAATTTGAGGTGCACTTAACAGAACTTCCAGTGGTGGTTGCAATTCACACAGGTGACATATGTTGTCATTGGCTCATCTGCACTCCTTGTCTGCAATTGGAAGTAGGTTGTCTTCCGTTGTTTACACTTTGAACACTTGAACTGGTCAGTCGATTCCAACTGCTTCAGCCCCCGCTCGCACTCGAACAGTGCTTTGGCTTTGATCTCATCATTTTCTTTCTTCCTCTGATCACTCGCCATGTCTTCTGCTGTCATCACTACAATTTCTTCAGGCTTGATCTCGCCCAGTAATACGCGCCGCCTGAAGTCTGGATTATTTGCATCCTTTAAGTTGAACATGATTGACCTATACACCCCCACAAGCACAACATGATTGATTAGAGTGCATTGCAAGTTCTGCACTTTTTAACTCTGACACAAACATCTCTATGAGAAATCTTTGCAGAGGAATCAATGCAACAGCAACCATTTGAAGGTAACACAACAATGAGTGCAGTCATAACCTTGCAAGAGAGAATCACTCACAAAGTGTCAGACCATCACCTTCGTCATGAATAGCAGTGACAAGCTGCCACAACTACTGACTGACTTCATCAGCTTCCTACAGTGGATGTAGATAACTAATGTAAGAACCTGCCTATACATCATACAAAATCTGCATCCTGTGTTTCTGTCACATTTCCAGAAGTGACAGGAAGACAGGAAGACTCTGTCACAATGTTGGCTCGCACTTAAGAGACATTAATAATCAAAACCCTGACACATAATCAACAGGAAGGCAAATCTCACAGACATATCCCATTCTGATTTGTCCTTGAGATGAGCACTATTTCTCATAACCTACAACCTTTGACCTTCTTGAACATAGAAGATGTAATCTACTTTTCATCCATGAAGAACTCTTTCTGTCTGTGAAGAGGCCTGGTTATGAGAAATAGCGCTCAATTATAGGTCAGCTCAATTTGCCTTCCCTGTTGATTATATCCCATAACCAGCTCAAAGACACCAGCTACCAGATATAGTCTCAGCACTCCTGCACCCTTGACTATACCCAGTAGCCAGTGTCCTCAAGCCAGTTACCTACTCCAAAGTGGACTATATTGACTCAACTTGTATGCCCCAATACAGAACCATGAATTGGAGAACCCTCTATGGAGCAAATTCCAGCTGCAAAAACAAATTCTGTTTTAACCCATCTCTATATTTCACAGCCTATCAACAGTCAGACTAAAAGCTGTTCTAGTTCTTGGTCGTAGAGTAGTGCAAATCACCTGTATTTATTCTTCTCCTTGCCAAAGGAGGAGAACATTGCATTTTCAACAGACACTGCAACTTTGATGGGATCGATTGTTCTTGCCCGCTCAAGATCTTTGTCAGTTGCTTCATTGCAGACCTTTGCAAGTGCCTCCACAAGAAGTTCTCTAACTCTGTCACGTGTGGGATCCCCACCTGCTTTGGGTATATTCCCAAGCTTTGGTCCTGCTCCAGAAGGGGAAGGGGCAGCAGCTGGTGAAACAGACACCCGACTACTACTGTTAATTTGAACCTTTGATTCAACTTTTGTCACTTTAGCCTCCACTTTGCTGTGTGTGACTTTCTCTGCCTTTACAACCATGCTTGTAGACTTTGCAGCTTGTGAGTCCTGCTTTGGAGATGGACTTTTGTTTGCTCCAGGTGATGTCCCATTCTTCAATGCAGCTTCTGTTGCCACCACCTTCTTCCATGCATCCAGAAGGTCCTGTGCTGCATTCCCAATTTTTCGACTTGGACTTTTTGTCAGCTTTCGCAGCTGCTTCCCTACCTGCTCATGAAAGACCGAGCTTAGGTCTATTTGTCATCATTCCAAAGGGACAAGAATGGAGAAAGCACAGATGACAATAGCCACATCACCATCCTTGCAACTGTCAAGTCCCATGCTCTATAGCTCAACAAAGAAACCCTTTGCACAAGGAACAGAATTTCAAAGCTTCAAAATATGGAGCAGTGGGAATTGCCCAGATTCTGTAAACCTAAGACTAGGTTATTGATGTGCCTGCATGGCTTGTGAATGCCAGGAAGAACCATAGTAAGGGGATGCTGTTGTTTCCCAAGGAAGACATGATGAAAATCAAAGCATCTTAGACTGTACAAGCTCTTGTCCAATGTCATTCTCTAAGAACAGCTTGAGGGAGTGTGAGAGAGAAGACAGGAAGAAGGGAAGGGTTATGAACCTGAGTACTCATGAGGAGGGAGGTGGAGACAGGCAAGGTTCCCATAGCTTTGAGTGCCTCGATACATCGTGCCTCCTCAGCTGCCACCACCTCTGCATCTGCTACAGCCCTGTCTGCTGCCTTGCTGGCTTTCTCAAAAAGCTCCACCAGCTCTGCCCCTTCCCCGTTCCCCACCATCTCCTCTCCTCCCTCACAACACAACAGATCTGTTCCAAACCCTACAGCCAACAAACCCCACCCACCCCCACCCCCCAAAAAAACATGGCTTCTCAATATGTGGAACTTGGACAACCCATCTTCAAAGCATTGAATCTCAAGGTCCCAAAGGAACAGATTTTTAGGCTCAAAAATCTCTGACTGCGAGAAAGAAAGAAAGAAATGCAATTTCAAAAAACTCCAGAAACCATGATTGAACTACACAGAGTTTGTGATTGCAAACTGATGGCAAACACACACTCTGTAAGCATGGGAATAATAATGGAAACCATCAGAAAAAAGAGATTTTGTTTGTCCAAAATCTCGACTAGGGTTTCTCCTGCTGCTGCAAAAACTTTGGACCACGAACGACAACAGAACGCTCACTATAATTTGGAAAAGCACCCAAAAGAGACCACCAAACTGTAATGCAAAAACACAGACATGTTGGGATAGTAAAAAACACTCCAAATGAGAAGTTCGTGCCACCAAAAAAAAAAAAAAAAACAGGATCATTAAAACTGCCTCCTGTTTTCAGCCCTCATAGCTCTAGAACATCATCTCAACCAATTTGGAGTTGTCAAAGCATCACCAAAGGAAACCGCCAAAAAAGAAAGAAAAAGAAGGGAGACATCCAAACTCCAAAGAATGATGCAAAGAGAGACCACCAAACAACGAAGCAAAAACACATACATTTAGGGATAGCAAAAAATCTTCAAATAGAAGTTCATGCCATGAAAAACACAGGGTCACAAAAACTTGCTCATCTTTTCAACCGTCATAGCTCTAGAACATCACCTCAACCAATTGGGAGTAGTCAAAAGCATCACCAGAGGAAAGCCGGTGGCCCAAAAAAAAAAAAGCACCCAAACTCCAGTCTTTTGTGTGTAAGAAGAAGTCGACAACATCCCTAACCCCGAGTTTTCTTTCTTTCTTTATTTCTTTATTTCTTCTTGAGCCCAACAAATCCACAGACCCGCTCTGCTCCTCCTGCCTTTTCCTCCGTACCCTACTACTACTCCGGTACCATTTCTTGTGCAACACAATAATCAACACATCCAAAACAACAGAACAAAACAACAACAACAACAACAACAACTCTCATGAGAATCGAGGAATCTCTACAACTCAATCAACAGAAGCAAAACAAAACTGAGTTTTGGGTTTGAACTTTGAACCTGCGGGCAGACAAGAATCGCATTTGCAAGAAAGGGATTTTGGTGATGAAACCTTGATCTATATCATGAATCTTTGGAGTGTTTTCGTTGAATCTAGTAGGGAGCGTGTTTCCCCTATTCCCCAGACACCCCAAAAGGGACACGCGATCAAAACCTAGTGAAAACAAGGGTCTATGCTTTCCCTCTCTCTCTCTCTCTCTCATAGAGTGTTTGTTTTACTGGCGAAACTTCGCCAAATTTTAATTAATTTTTAAAACGGCGCTACTTTCAATAGCCAGAAATCAGGGGGGGAAATGAGGAAAAATCCCTAGACTCATCTCAGGGGTTTTTTCAGTCTTTTGATATCAAAAATCCCCCCCCCCCCCCAAAAAAAAAAAAAAAAAAAAAAAAGTCGAATTTCCACTAGGAAAACAAAAGATCCAACATTTTCCCAGTTTTTTGGTT
>Ga0209611_10009581_pt1 | contig 14612 bp, 9 predicted proteins | sample S1TSphgellanicum_3_FD_187693 | JGI IMG/M metagenome (GOLD analysis project Ga0209611, IMG submission 187693) | Host-associated microbial communities from peat moss isolated from Minnesota, USA - S1T2_Fc - Sphagnum magellanicum MG (SPAdes) (version 2) | ecosystem: Host-associated > Plants > Peat... | reverse complement strand
GATGAAGGGGGTAAGCCTGTGAGTGCTCAAGGTTCAGGCAAAGTGAAGGCCCCTGGAACCCTGCGCAGTAAGAGCAGTACTCCCATTGAAAGGTGGGTGATAGTATGCTTGTGCTCTAATTAGGGCTGTTGCTGTACAATCTCATGGGCATTGCCTCCCATCATTAAAACCACAAAATCTATCAACTGTGTAAATACTTGTGCCCATTTCTGATTGTTTATTTGGCCTTTTGGTGGAGTTTCAATGTCTTAGGTTTCTGTTCTAAGACCATTGGGTCAGATAGTGCTCCTTTTGTCATCCTTTAATATAAGTTTCTTGAATCTGCTCCTCTGTGTGTGTAATGTGGTATACATTTTGTTTATCATTCAGAACTAAGACCCTGAACTGGAAGGTGATCACTTGACTAAATGGTTTTTGGTGTCCAGTATTGTGCTGGGTATTGGAGAACAGATTTACTCTGTCCTTATGGTGAGCGTCTTTTTTGTGGAGGTGTGTTCCTTTTGCTTCTATGTATGGATCATTGGCTGGTCTCTTAGCATCATGAACCTCACACATGCATCTGCTCTATCAGAGTCAACACTTGTGAGTCAACACTTGTTCTTCACAAAACCCTTGAATTTTGGCCAGTTGATCATCTGGATAGAAATACCTATACAGGTTAAGATCTACATGGTGTGTGCAGACATACCTCCTCAAAGATGCTGTTAATAATGACTCATGGCCAATTCAATGGAGCAGTACCTGCTTATAGTTGTGAATATGGACAGTTCTGGAGAGAAAATGAGTTGCATGTCAGTATACTTTTTGACAGGGCAAAGCTCTGGTGATCCTAGAATGGACATAATTATAGTATTTTAATTGAGAAAGTTCAGAACATTGGAAGACATGTATGGACCATTTGGTTCTCAGGAGGCTAACATGTAGCATGGGTGTAACACAATTCTATTTCTGTTTCTCTTCTGAATGTGTTGTGTCCTGGTTGTTTTGATGCATTTACTTGTGGCCAGGTGTTTGCAGCAAGCTTCATACCTTATGTGGGCCCATTATTGAACTTTGTACTGCTTTCCTGGCTCTATGCTTACTACTGCTTTGAGTAAGTCTTTCTTAAGATCCTTATTTAGTGCAATTTTGCTGGTTCCTTTGTTGTCATATTTGTAATCATGCTTGACTCTTGGCACATGTTTAAAGTTCATTTTTGCTAGTTTGGCACTGTTATGTTGTGTGGGTTGAACATTTTGAAGTATTCTGAGTATTTTGATAGTAGACATTTGGATGAATAAGGAAGGTGACTCCGTGATTTTCATGACTTCTACTATGAGAGATCTGTTAATGCCATGTTGCCTTATGTTGATTTTCTGCTACTAATGTCACTATCACTTAATATGTCCTTTTAGACATGGCTTCAGTAAGTCCTTACCTTGCAGTGTTGTGTCAGTTTGTCAGGTTACAAATCCTGTTGCAACTTTATTAGTTTACTAAATCTGTACAGGTGTTTGTGCAATAATTTGCAAGAACCACAACCTATCAGTCTGATCTTCAGTAAATTTACTCCAACCTTCTCAAGGGTCTTAAGGTTTGAAGTTTTTCATAGGTCTGGGGTCCAAAGGGTGAAAGATGTGTTATAAGAAGGCTGGAGCAGTTTCTCATGGAAGCATTTCTTGTGCTTGTTATTTCAGGTCCTGAACTCTAGAGTTGACGGTCTTAAACCTCAAATAGAGAACATTTTATGAGCCATCAACTCTGAACACTTATTGCTTGGGTTTTGTGGCAGCTACAAATGGGGATTTGCTAGGTGGAGCTTAGAAAAGCGCCTAAATTTCTTTGAGACAAATTGGGCCTTTTTTGCAGGCTTTGGTGAGCATATATAGTCTCTGTATAATGTACGAGGCAACTGCCTTGAGGAAGGGTACTTGCATATGCTGGATGTGTGTGGGAGTCCTAGTAAGTCTGGACTGGTCACTGTGCCCAAGAGGTGGTGATGTAATGGGTGGTGGGTGGGGTGGCAGGTAGCCCATGTGTAATTGCCACCTTCTTCTTTTCTCCTTTAGTAGGTGCTGGTGTAATGGCCATCCTTTTCCCATTGGTGAGTCTTCAACAAGTCATTGCTTTATTTTTTGGGACATTGATAGCAGTGCATGAAGATGAGCCTTGTCTGAGTCCAGCAGTCTCTCCACAGTTGGCTCGCAGCTATTGCCACTCAGAGCTGATTTGCTTGGGACCATTGTCTATTCTGTTCTGTTCTCTAAATCCTGCAAGTAATTTGCCAGTAGTTTGTTTGGTGACCCTGAAAGCCATGGAAATGTGACTTCTAGAACAGGGAATGTAACAAGTGCTTTCAATCCAGGATTTCCTGTGCTGATGCAATCTGATTTGCTATGATTTCATAGTGGACATAAGTTCTGTGATCTGTATGATGAACTGTTTTGAAATGCAATTGTCAAAATGTGCAGTTTGTGTTGGTAGCAACAGCATCCAATCCGGAGGAAGTGGTGAGCAGGTGTATGGGAGGCAACAACAGGGATTCAGGACTGTGCCGCCTTCCCATCTTTTACTTTGCAAACAAAGTCACGTAAGTGTTCCTTTCATATTGAATTGGTCAAGAAAGTCTTACTAACAGACAATTCACCTCATAACATGATGCACAATCTAAGTTGCTATCGGCAGGGTGGTTACAGTTGACTATAGCCATGGCATCATGTGTATATTCATGGTGCTTTGATTCCAACTTCTCTTCAATGGTCAAATGGAGTTTGTTGTGGGACTCTACAACGTATCCCTAACACACTGGTCTGATGCATCTTGCCGGTTTTCATTCAGAACACATTGGATTGACCCAACTTGTCTGTCATAATCTTTAGCTAGTATTGATGAGCAGATTGATTTCTGGTCAGCTAAGATGGTCAAATGTGTTCAGGCTACCGTTACTCAAGCTTTTGCAACCCCAGTCACGATCCACCAGTCGAAAAAAAACTCAATGATACCACTCCTGTTCATCATGACAACTGTCAGGCAGCAACCATGAGGGCTGTGATTTGAAATGAAATTTGCATCTCTCAATTGCACACAGGATGGTCAAGATGGGTGCCCAAACCCTGCAGTCAAGTTTGAAGAAGGTCACTGGACAGTCAATTGCTTCTAGTACCTGAGGACTCCTTTCCTTTTAAGGATATCCGTGACATGGGAGACTTGTATTTCTTCCACATAACTCCTATCTAGTTCTGTTTCTCCATGCTTTGTATCCACTCAAAATGTACATAATTTTTCCTATTTCTTCACATGTTGCCAGGTGTTACTCTGGCTTGGTCATCATTTAGGTGCCAATGGATGACAAAGATGGTGATTTATCCTGTTGGAATTTAGGCAGGATTGTTAAACATTGTTAGATAAGCTGTTGTTGCCTGCAATTATGTTCTAACTGTAGCATTGCCTGTGCTTTAATGAGTCTGACTTGCCATCATGCAACCTAAAGGTTGAGTGCAAATTCAGGAAGTGACCAGCAGGTTTGGTCAATATCCCCTGGTTTTATTTCTTGTTGGTTGGAATGTGGTTTTCACATGTCGGAATTAGATAAAGTATGGCAAGTGGATCTCTGATCACCTTGGACCATTAGAAATGGTGCCAAGTTACCAGAAGGATTCAAGATCACCAGAGGGATCTTATGTATACATCCCTATGTTCCCACACATTGAATTTCATGGGTCAAATTCGTTGGTGCATTTTACAACAAAGTTTGGGTAACTTGGACATGCTCCATACTTGGAGATAGTTTTTTACACCTTGGCAGGTCGTAAAGCATTCTCCTACTTTCAGTAGGCAATGTGCACAGCAATCACCCACAAGATATCAAAAGTTAGGCAAACTTTTTGGACTCATCATCAACATATCATTGCTTAAATGAATACATACTAGAGTAGAGGGTTGCCATTAATTTCTGATTTTCTCAAAATATGTAGCAACCAAAAAGGTTTTAAAAATTTATTGGCTATTGCATTAGCAATTACTTGGTTTGTTACTGGTTTTATGCTTGAAGCGCAAGGCTTTGGTTTAGTGTACTAGTTGAACCCACAAACAATTACACACTTTAATATGAATCACAGTAAGTGCTCAAGCTTTTGTAAAAGCTCAGGCCAAGAATGGTGATGAACAAAGTTAGGAATAGGAATCCCTACTCAAGCAATGAGGTGGAAGTAGAATGCACTCAAGAATGCGACTCCAAGATATTTTCAGGAATAGCATCACAATTTGTCTCATATCATTTGCTCAAAAGTTTGCTCTTGTAGAATAATAGATGACTAAAAGGAAGTACTAGCATACTCTCATAGTGGTAGGAAATGTTCATATTTGGCAAGTATCTAACGTATCATGATTTTTTGTAAAGGGCCAATCAAAGTGGCCCATTGCATTTTAGAAAAATAGCTTTGGGATGCACTCGCATTGGGATGTATACATAACTAATTAATATGGATTGCAAGAGGTATAGTCATTAGTTTATATAATATATACACTTACACACCCAAAACGTTTAAACGACACCATGTAAGTGTATTTCACAAATATGTATATATTACTCCTATGGGAGTAAGTGTAAAAATTTTGGGTGTGCAAATGAGTGTAGATGATTTACACTTACATGGTATCTACAAGTTGTATATATGGTTATTGACATTTACATGCACAATACTAGTTTTCACCTCAAAATATGATGAATTTGTTGGATTTTTTCAAAAAGAAATCTTTTGGGCCCCCTTGTTTCGATCCCAAAAAACATTTCACCCCAAAAGAAATCACTGATCCAAACCACAAGTTTTGAAAATTGGAAAAACCAAACTTGGAACTAGATGTAACATTTGGCAACGTATTTCCATGTCATTCATAACATAATGTAATTAACTTGGCACCGGTTACTTTCCTTAATTATTTTCGCTTGAGCACTCTAGATTCGTTTCTATGGAAATGATGTCTAACTTCAAGAATTTTATTATGTGATAAAACAACAATTTAGTTGAAAAGGGTTTGTTTATCAGCAATAAATTGATTAGTTGGCCCATTAGTTGAATAATAAGATTAAGGTGCCTAAAAGTTAGTGGGAAATTTGCCATTTCTTTAGGGGTTGGAGGTTATATTTAGTGTTGGGTGGTTATCACCAATGTTGTGCAACTTTTGATTATAGAAGGAACGTTTGGTGTAGGTTATGAAGCTTTTAAAGTTTTTGATGGAACCTTTGGTTTATCCTAAAATCAATTCTTTGGGTTTTTAAAACCTTCAATTTTGGTGTTTTTAATAAAATTGGTATCCAATCTGGTTTAAAATCAAGTCTAGTTCCATCTCCATTGGACATAACTAACTATTATTTTTTTTTGGGTTTAATCTTAATTTGTTCAACTAATCCCATAGTCTAAGATAGATATTATGTAACAAAAGTTACACACAACTAAGTGAAATTAGTTATTTGCATAAAAAGTAGGGTCAAAATTGTTTGATTTTTTAAAGGTTGATCTTATGTACCTTGAGACCTTAAATTTGCTAAACAAGGGACAACACCCCTACTTTAGGTTATAATTCATTTAAAAAAAATGGTTGGTTATTTAGCCTGATTATAATGATGGTTCCAATAAATGTGAAACTTCAAGTTTCTACAGCTCCTAAAACTTGGCCTATAACTTGAACCTAAACCTACATGAAATCAAGAACCTCCCAATGCTAGTTATCACAACCCCCGTCCCTTTTTAATTGGTTTCCTCTTTGAGGGGTTTTGAATGTAAAGATCAAATTTCATTGTCTTGATAATTGGTTTGAACGCCAATGGACCTTCTCTTGCTAATGAAAACCACCCTAACTAAAAACTAATTGTTCTTTTAATGTAGGGTAATATGAAAATTCAAGTGGATATTAAAAACTTAGTTTTTTTTTCAAGAATCAAGGTAGTAATTAAAAGCTTGTTTAAAAAATGGAACTAATGGTTTTCACAAATGTGAAAACTACTCAACATTTGTTATGTCCAACCAAGTTTGAAGGTGTTGATTCTTGTAAGAAAGGGATCAAAGGACAAAAAGAAGCAAGGTGTGGTAGCAAATGGTGAAAGTGTTTAGGATTTTAAGTAGTAAAATAATGGAATGGTGGAACAAGGGAATCCTATTGTAATTTGTGTTCCAAGTATGTCATCTTTCATGTCCTTGTCGAGTTTCTTGGTGGTGGAAATTCTATTGGAATTGCAATTATATCAATGGTACATATTGCATCATCTTGAGAAAAATGAAATGTTCCAAATTTGTATTAAATGTCAAATGTCATTTAATGTTAAATGTTTAAATATGTGTGTGTGCATGTGTGACTTAGGGTTAAATAGAGGAATTATGTTAGTACCCATTAACAAGTCTATGTACACACAAGATTCATCTTTACAAAAAAATTTTGTGATATTTGATTTGTAATCAAAATTGACTTAACATAGGAGGAAACAATTTTGTTATTGTTGACTTTAGCTTGGACATAAAAGACACCTCACCTTTGAAAAAAAAATTCTTCCAAAACCACATAATTCTCCACCTAATCCCCACAATTGCCATCAATTTTTCCTTATTGAAGAAGTGACATGTGATATGTGGGATTCTCATTGTTGTAGGTAGAACTTGATTCATCACCATATCCACTCTTCATGGCATTGTTACATCATGGTGATTTTATGTGGGCTTCAATTGTAATTCCTACCTTTTTCAATCAAATTCTGCCTTTTCCAACTAAACAACATGCTTTACAAGTTGTATTTGAGCAATTTCCATTTGTCAACATGAATTATTCTATTTTTTTGAACTTCATTATTAGAAGTTGTAGTTGGCAAGGAGATCAAACTTTAAGACCTTCTCAATTCTTTTGAAAAGAACTATGTTTACAAGTAGATGCATGTAGTTTATATCATGGTTTGAACTTTGAATTGCATTTCAATGTGAAGGAAACATTTTTTTGGTGTCAATTTCCATAAAGGGCTTGCCATTTAAAGAGCAAAAAGATTTATTTGTCTACCAAGATACTTTGGATACATTTCTTCCTTCACAAGTTGTAGAATTGTGTTTATGTAGGTGGGCCTACCCATTTGTCTCTTTCAATTCTTACATTATTGTAGTACTAGTGTCACAAATTCTTCATTTGCCTTTGGTTGACATGGGGATGTTATGTAGGATTTCTAGTACCCAAATTGTTAATGTTTTTTTATTTGTTTGTGTTAGAATGTTGTCAAGAAAGAAAATATTCTTTAATCATTCACATTTGGTGGGAGATTGGCATTGATCATATCTCGTATTGAATTGGTCCATTAACTTCTTGGAAAAGAATTGAATGTTCTAAGTAGCCAAAATATATCTAGTTTTTTCGTCAAGTTTCTTGTAGAGCTAGTTTTGGAAACCATAGAACATTTTCACATCTTTCTTGTGATGTGCATTTTGGCACATTGCTTTATATGTGCCTTATATGCATGGTCAAAATTTCCACTTCTAATATTGTCTTGTCATCCTTTTCATGATGTTGATAGATATTTTTGAAATTGTCATAAAGTATGATTTGAAATAAAATTGCTCTTAGGAAAAAGAGTCACAATTTTACTATTGCGTAAATGTTTGGTGGGCAATGTAAATATTGACTTTTGATTTGACATCAAGGGGTTGAATGTGTTGTTTGATTGTGAATTTGACCATTGTTTTGAGGGTGAAAGCATACTATGATGGCCAAAAAATGTTGTCACAAGTACTGTTTTTCAAAATTATGCAACTTTCAACTTTCACCAAGCCCATATTAGAAGAAGTTTTCATAAATTATATCAAAATAAAGTAGTTCAATTGCCAAAAATGCAATTGTCAAAGGAAACTACATTTTTTTATTAATATTAAATGATTAAAAAGTATATTTGTGAGAAAATAGATGTTGTCATGATATATTGCAAAATGCAAATATGCTTTTAAAATGATTCAAATAATTGCAAAACTTGATGAAGCATTTAGTCATATATTGAATATGAATTGGTTGTACCATTCCAATTATAATTGAAAAGTTTGATTCATATGATTTCACATAAAACATCTAGACAAGTTTTTCATTCAAACGAGCATATTAAGTGTGTTGGAAAAAACATTTTGTTGAAAAATCACTTTTATTTGAAAGATGATAAGAAATTTGTTGGAGGCCTTTGTATCAAAATCCATTTTATATGTTTATCAAAACGTTAGATGAAGTCAAAGAAAAATTGTACCAAAAAAAGATTACATTTTCTTACCTAAAGTGCCCCCCCCCGTAATGTGCTTTCACCCTTGATGGTGTGGCAAACAACAATTTCACTTCCTTGTGCCACTTTGATGTTCTAACAAACTTGAGCACCCTTTGAAGATTTTACAATATGAAGAGGTTGTATGTAGAACCTTTAGTGGTTTTTAATTCATGTTTTAGGAAAAGTAGAACGCCTTGTTTCCTCCATTGATTATGATTTACATCATGGTAATTCCCCAAAATTGCTACCCTATATTGGGCAAAAACATGGTAAAGTAGACAAGAAAATCATTTTCCCAAAATCGAATTGTTGACATAAACATAATAAAATATATTAAATTTTTCTGTCAATAGAAATATAAAACCATCAAGGCCTCAATTGAGCTTTTGATAAGTTGAATACAAAATTAACTTTAGTATAATAAAAGTAGGTACAAGTATATTTGAAATTGATTAGTTAATATGTTGTTCAAAGCTACTTTTACATTCAATGTATTATGACTATAATATGCACAATTTGAGGATACATATGTATCTTCTAAGTTTCCATTAACTTTAAAGTAAAAAAGATTGTATATTTCATTTGCTTGCATGTACTTTTATAAAATTTGACATTTTCGTGAATTTCAATGAATCTATTTAAATATACTTTAAACTTGTGGTTCTTAAATATAGTTGGAACAAAGTAAAAGAACATTTTCATATTAATTATCAAGTTAAATACTATTTCTAAGCTTAATATATCAAGACCTATTTGATTGTTATTTTCCGTTTATGTTGCATCAAGCCTCAAAAACATTGTCATTTCTAGCACGTTTGTTATGGGCTTTCCTCAAGTTCGAAATCAAAATTTGTTGTATCCATGACATCATTGCAATCTATTTTGTTTTGGTTTTGCCATGAACTTAACTTTCATTGAAGATTGTTGAATGAAATTTTCACACCAAGGGTGTGATCTTAGTGTGTTATGAATTGTGCTAGGTATCATGGCCATGAAGAATTCATTGGTTGGAATGGTGGTGTCATCAAAGCATTAATGTCAAGTATTAAACATTGTCATATTGCTTTATTCCATACATACAACATCATGAAACACAACATTTTTAGATTTAGTCATAATATCAAACCTTGGTTCTATCAATAAACAATGTGCTGCACATTGAAACATTATTTAATTCAACATGAAATCATCTTAATATGGGGTTTTGAAAAGTGTGTAAGTTGATATCCATCCTAAATGTCGAGTCTTGGAGTAGATTTTGCTTGCATCTTTAAAGCTACACTTTCCACAACCAATTATGTTCTCTATTTAAATCAACCAAACAATAATGTGTGGAATCTAATTTTGTTCCAATGTATTCAATTTTTATATATTCAAGGTAAATTATTTTGTTGTGTATTAGGTTAAACAAAAGATTTCACAAGCTACAATGCTAATCAACTTTGCATTAAATGGGAAGGTAATGGCTGAAACAACGTTGTATTTCCATTAGGTTTTGTGAAACATTAAGCTTGTGGTATTGATCTAATTAATTGGGCTTAGCATGTGAACATTGGCAATGGTTCAAATTGATGGACACTAAAGGTTGCACTTGAAATCAGTAGTAACATTTTGAAGTCCATGATTATCATAATGGGAAAAATTTCTCATTTTTTGGTCATGACATTACACTATTATGTAAGGGTTTGCATAATTTTTGTACATGATTATGTCATTTTGAAAGCATTTCAAGCCCTTTATAAATGAAAAAAATATGATAGCAAGTTATAATGTATTATGAATGCTTTTGAATATTCAATAGTCATTACATCCAATTCAAATTATTCCACATGTGTTTCCATAATATATTAAAAACATTGTCATGTAAACACATTAAAAATTTGCAACATTAGTACAATTTGATACGAAAACATCAAAAACCAAAGAATTGTCATTTAATGTGCAAGTATGCATGTTTCATTCACCTTCTGTTCTTGTTTCATTTTCAAACCCATTTCTTCTAACACCTTGGCCTTGGTCATCATCAACTCAAGGTTAGGGTTGCAATAAACCCATTATTGTATGGTCAATTATGTTATGAAAAAAAATGTTTAAAAAATGACATAAAATTAATGAGATCATCAACAAACAATTTTTTAAGCAAATTAATTTAGATAAAGGTCATAAATATATAACTTATTATAATGTCTTTACATTTGAAATTAAAGACATTAAAAAATTGCATGTAATTCTTTTTTTTTCACATAATTTGAAATGTGAAACTGTGAGATTAAATTAATTTAAGAAATTACTATAGTTTTCGAAATGAGATTTTAATTTATGGGCTAGTGAAATTTTTAAAAAAAGACATCTGATTTTTTGATATTTTGAGTAATAAAATATTAAATTAAATTTCATAAATATATGTGAAATTACATCATAAATTTTTATTCAAATAATTACAAATGTCAAATTAATTTCATTATGAAGTTTTAAATTAAATAATTAAATTACGTTTGAAATTGAAAAACTTAAATTTGAAATTATGGACTTGGAAGTAGAAATTAAATACATTAAATAGGAATGTTTATTAATGTTATCTAAATTAATGCAAAGACCTTTAAAAAATAGTTTGAAAAAAATAGTTTATCTATTTTAATGATATATGAAAAAGAAAAGACATTTTAAAATTTTAATATTCAAGACACCTAAAATGGACATTTTACAACTATGTGTTAACATTATTTTTCACAAGTTGAACATGTGTGGTGGGTTGTTTAAGGTCTTGGTTTATGGTCACATGAAGGTGAAGGTTCAATTCCTTTTTTTGACAACTTGTACTTTTTCCATACATAATTACATTGTTGAATTAGATGGAGGTTATTATTTTGGGTGCACAAGGGGCAATGCATAGGAGAAGAGAGGTATGCCAACACCAATGCATGCACCTTTTTTTTCATTGCTTTCATCGTGTGCACCCTAGATTGTCAACTTCAAATTAGACACTTTTGAAATACATGATTGAAGAATTGAATTGGCTTGAACAAAGTTATTTCCAACTTTGTTTCATGATTATAGGATCAAATGTTGTGTTTTCACATATATGTTTTAACATGTCATTGGTTCTAAAATGAACCCATCTAGGACTTTAAAACCATGAGGCATATAAGGCCCATTCACAATCCAACTTAATTTGTTATACCTCTAACATTAAAAATCACCACCAAAAGTGTGTTTCTAGATCAGGTTCCATTCATACTTGCATTTGGTTTTTAAATTTTTATTTTCATGTTAAATATTTTGCAATAGTGTATTATTTAGGGTTTACACTTTAACCTTATGCTTTACATTTTTCTAAATTTTTTTGGAATTATTGAAATGTTGTCGGGTTTTCCAAAGATAATTGAAGGGTGAAAGGCCAACATTAGGATTTAGTGTGTTTAAAAATTGTATTGATTTTGTACATTAATACATTCAAACATGATGATTACGTAGTATTCATATTAGTGTTTTTGGGTATTTTAATAAATCTATTATTGTAGTAACTTTTTAGGTTCAATGGTGATTAAATGATTTTAGAATTTTTGAATATTATTATTATTATTTGAAATGTGAAAATTTAAAGAAATTATTAGGGAAAGAAAATACAAAAATTGGTGAAACCCAAGAGCTTCTTGCTTCAAGCTAGTCCATCATTCCAAAACAAGTATCCAATAATTGACAACATTTTTATATTCTATATTTTGCTGGAACATTATGTCTCCCCATTTTTGTAAAAAGAAGAAATAGAAATTGTTTAAAAATGTCTCATTCTTTTAGAGGTTCAAAGTATAGAAAAGATGCAAAAAAACTTTGTCATATATATTGCCAAAATTCCATAAACTACTTTTGATATTATTGAATTTAAAAATGTGCCCAAGTTGTACCACATTAGAATATTTTTTTCCCCTCAAAAATCATGTTACCAAAATAAGAACATAGTTAGTACACATGGGTTCTTACACAATTTTTTATACTACATTCTACAATTTTGAAATTTGTCAATATGTGAGGACTACCATTGAATACATGTTAGCTATACTATTCTACATGTGAATTATTTGCAAAAATTATAGCTCTTGGGGCTCTTGCTCCTTTCATGAATTGAAGAAGTACATACCCAATTAACCAAAGTAGACGTAACTAATTACTTTGAAGGTTGCTCCATTCCAAAACCTCCTAAGCATTTCACCTTTGTAGAATACAAACAAGTGAGCAAGTGTATCTACTTCCATGCCACTAATGCATTTTCAAGAGGACTTGGGCATTAGCTGTCTCAATTGTACTACAATTGCTCAAAATTTAATGTATTACAACTACTTACACCAAACCAACATTTCTTCATCCTACTGCATATCAAATCTACATTATAGTGTTAAGGAAGGGTTGCATGGGTTAGACATGTGAAGATGGTCCAAAAGTTCCCTAATAAACAAAAGTACCTTAAGTGCGGCCACAGTGAACCAGCACCCACCAGTGCACCATCCATTGGATGCCTGTTATTACTCAGTTGTGGATGAACCTCAACTGAGGTCAAATTTGGTTTCACTTAGTAACCAATTCTGTAGGAAATAGGTCTCATACATAGGTAGGTAGGTAGGAAAATAGGTAACTTCTAGATAAGTAGATGGTTATACATATTGTAAGGGCTATTTTTACTACCTACCTACTAACAACCTGCTTGTGGGTTGTTAGTAGGTAGGTTAAAAAAAATAGAGAAACTGAACTAACCACCATGGTTAGCTAGGGAACTGAAAGCCAACAGAAAACTGTTTCCTGACCTCTTACCATCCATCCTTCATTGTGCACTGGTGGGTGCTGGTTCACTGTGGCCACAAATGCTGGGATAAATGGAAAACTATTAGGCACTTTCCCTTGTCTTTAATTTAGGCCCATCTAAACCCTAAACCCTAAATTAAAGACAAGGGAATTTAATCAAGTACCCAAACTGCCTATCAAGTAGGGTTTAGGGTTTAGGGTTGATAGGCAGGCAGGGTACTTGATTGAACTACAACTTGTGAATTTAGGCCGGTGTCATAATGAGTTTAAGAATTAGGTACCTTTTGCTTTCTTTCACAGAAAATTGAGAAGCTAGCTTTGTGCATGCAGGGAACAACTGATCATAAAAGCAGGATCATTCATGATCCAACAAGAAGCAGTGTTGTTAATAAGAAGGGAGAAATGATGAGTAGCCTAGTGAGTAATCTTTCTGGATTGGCAATATCATCACTCTTAATATCACTCTTGAGTCTTAAGAGTCGACTCTAAAAGTACCTATCAAGGTGATGATGGCTGCGCCCCAAAACAACGAGTGAGAAAATTGAGATCCCATCAATGCAAACAGTCATATAAATGGTCGACAAAGCCAATGTAATCCCATCATTGCATGGTACTAGACATGGATCATCATGCGAAAGAAACAGTTTGCAACGTGAAAATGAGTGTTTGGTTTTGAGCAGGCGCTTATCAGCCGAGACACATCCACCCGTTTTCTTCAGCGACGAGTGTCCGGCTAAGTACATAAGGACGTGGGTCCAGCCACCGACTTTCAGTTGGTCCCACACAACTACTGACTGCCTCCTTCGCTGAGGAAAATGCACATTGTGCTGCAGACTACTGCTGCTGGCTAAAGCTACAGCAACTTGTAGTTGCCATCGTTCGGTCGCTGACTAAACAAATCCGATTTTGAAAATTGCCAGAGAAATTTTGCTGCCACTGCGATCTTAACTTCAGTGGCCGAGCCATCGACCGACCATTCTACGAGAGTTAGTTGGGTGGTCGGTCGGTCAAATAGCGGTGCAGAGCCATAACGTGCTCCTGAAACCTTCATCGTCATCCGGATTCCCTGGAGCAAAAGAAGGGTTTTTTCGTGCTTTTCTTCGCACCCCCATTTCCCTTTAACGAAACTTCTCTCTCTCTCTCTCTCCCCCACCCACCCACCCACGATCCCCTTCTTGCAGGCACTTGATTTATGTTGTCAATGCCAAAAAGTTCTCTTATGATGCAAACGTTTCCTAGTGTGTTTGGAGGACCCCTTCTGTGTAAGGTAAAGCCCTAGGGTGGGGACATTCTCAAAAGAAGGGGCCTAGGACAAGGTGATACCTGAGTTTGGCTCCGCATTTTGGGTATGCCACCATGCCCATGGGCTATTACCTAGCATAAAGCACAAGGCAAATTTATCATGAACCAAACCTATGTAGATCACAAGGCATGTGAATGGGAGGGTTCTTATGCCTATAAGTTTTATGCCTATGGGACAGGTCTTACACCTATAAGTAGGCATAATTTCCCTCTGAATGATGAAAGATGTTTGGTTGGACCCTCCCCCCTCCTATTGTTG